>ENA-OUQF01000362-OUQF01000362.1-human-gut-metagenome-genome-assembly--contig:-NODE-362-length-36565-cov-10.662257_pt1 | contig 36565 bp, 36 predicted proteins | sample MGYA00237947_ERZ548826 | MGnify/ENA primary metagenome ERZ548826 (study PRJEB26490, sample SAMN05194701) | human gut metagenome | biome: terrestrial biome; feature: human-associated habitat; material... | reverse complement strand
TCCACGCGGGGGACTTTTGAAGGCAGCGGTAGACAAAAAACGGTCATTTTGCTCTGTTTTTGTCTACTTTGAGGTCCGCGCGGGGTCTTTTTGAAAGCGGCGGTAGACAAAATACGGTCGTTTTGCTTTGTTTTTGTCTACTTCTGGTTCCACGCGGGGGACTTTTGAAGGCAGCGGTAGACAAAAAACGGTCATTTTGCTCTGTTTTTGTCTACTTCTAGTTCCGCGGCGCTGGATTTGGACGTGTGAGCAGGAAAAAACGAGTAGAAAAGCAGACTTTGGCTGCCGCGAGCACTGCATTTTGCCGTGAAAATTTGGCGAAATACAGTGCTGTTGCAGCAAGCGTCAATCCGATCAATACATAGCTTGCATTCTTTACATATCCTTTACAAAACGACCCAACGACCTTTACATTGGAACTTTACAATTGTAATGAAAATAAAGAAAGGGCGATTGTCATGAGAAAGAATTTTCGGATTCTGTGCCTTGTATCGCTGATGGCACTTGTGCTTGTCGGATGCGGTTCGAAAGCACAGCAAAAAAGAGAAATTACGGTTGTCGGATCAACGGCGCTGCAGCCGATGGTCGAGATGGCAGCTGAAGAATATCAAAAAGATAATCACGACGTGTCGATTACGGTTCAAGGGGGAGGGTCCGGAACGGGTCTTTCACAAGTTCAGGCAGGAGCGGTTTCGATTGGGAATTCGGATATTTTTGCCAATCAGCAGCCCGGAATCAAGGTCAAGGACTTGGTTGATCACAAGGTCTGCGTGATGGGGCTGGCACCTGTTACGAATAAGGAAGCAGGCATCACGAAGCTTACGATGGAGCAGCTTCGCGGGATTTTTTCAGGAAAATACACGAACTGGAAACAGGTCGGAGGTAAAAATCTGGCAATCGTTTTGATCAATCGCGCGCAAGGTTCAGGAACAAGAGCAGCATTTGAAAGCGCAGTGATGGGAAATGAAAAGATGGCCAAAGCACAGGAACAGGAATCAAACGGGACCGTTTCAAAGATGGTCGCGCACACGCCTGGAGCAATCAGCTATTTGTCATTTTCATATATTTCAAAAGACGTGCTCGGAATCGCAATTGACGGAGTGAAACCGACTGCCGGAAACGTTCAGACGGGTGAATGGAAAATCTGGTCGTATGAACATATGTATACTTACGGCAAACCAAATGGACAAACAAGGAAACTGCTTGGTTATATGAAATCAGATTACGTGCAGAAGAATCTGGTCAAGGCACTAGGCTACGTGTCGATTTCTGAGATGAAGGTCAAAAAAGATTCAAACGGCAAAGTCGTGCCGGTCAAAGAAGGTGAACGGAATGGATCCGATTAGAGATAAAATATTGAAGCGTTCGAAAGAATCGAACCAGGATATAATAGGAAAGATTTTGAGTTATGCGGCAATCGTTTTGATTTTAGCGGTGGTTGTTTCAATTTTTGCATTCGTGTTTGCAAAAGGAATTGCGACGTTTACGGAAAATCATGCGAGTTTAAAGGACTTCTTGACGGGAACCGACTGGAATCCGAACAGCAAGGGCGAAGACGGCAAGCCGCTTGTCGGGGCTTTGCCGATGATCGTCGGATCGTTTGCCGTTACGCTTTTGGCGGCGCTCTTTGCAACACCGTTTGCAATCGGGACGGCCCTTTACATGACGGAACTTTCGTCAAGCAAAGGTCGCGCGTTTATGCAAAGCGTCGTTGAGCTTTTGGTCGGCATTCCTTCCGTCGTTTACGGGTTTATCGGCTTAACCGTCGTCGTGCCGTTCGTGCGCAGTCACTTCGGCGGTTCAGGCTACGGCATTTTGTCGGGGGCGTTCGTTTTGTTCGTAATGGTTCTTCCGACGATCACGTCGATGACGGTCGACAGTTTGAAAGCCGTGCCGAAGCATTACAAATCCGCTTCGCTTGCTCTTGGTGCAACCGAGTGGCAGACGATCTGGCGCGTTATTTTGAGGGCGGCTCTTCCCGGCATCATGACGGCCGTCGTGTTTGGGATGGCGCGCGCATTCGGTGAAGCTTTGGCGGTTCAAATGGTCATCGGCAATGCCTCGCTTTTGCCGACGAGTCTGACGAATCCGGCCTCGACTTTGACCAGCGTGCTGACGATGGGAATCGGCAATACCGTCATGGGAACGGTCGCAAACAACGCATTGTGGTCGCTTGCTTTGGTCTTGCTTTTGATGTCGTTGTTCTTCAATATTCTGGTAAGAATGATTTCAAGAAAGGGGAAAATGTAATTGAATCCAAAAAAGACAAATACGCTTGCGTTGCTGATGATTCGCATCATCGCAGGAATCGTCGTCGTGATTTTGGCATTCTTGATAGGAAGAATTTTGATTCAAGGACTGCCGCACATCTCCTGGAAGTTTCTGACGACGTCATCCAAGGCCTTTACGTCTGGGGGAGGCATCGGCATTCAGTTGTTCAATTCGTTTTATCTGCTGATTTTGACTTTGATCATTTCGTTTCCGATTTCGCTTGGCGCTGGCATTTTTTTGGCTGAATATGCACCGAAAAATGCAATTACGAACGTCATTCGCATGGCGATCGAAATTTTGAGTTCGCTCCCTTCGGTCGTGGTCGGACTCTTTGGCTTCCTGCTGTTTGTCGTTCAGTTCAAGCTCGGCTTTTCGATTTTGTCCGGTGCAATCGCATTGACGTTTTTCAATCTGCCTTTGCTGACGCGAAATATTGAAGATTCGCTGAATTCCGTGCCGAAACTTCAGCGTGAAGCAGGGCTTGCGCTTGGCCTGTCAAAATGGCATACCGTGATCAAGGTCATCTTGCCGGAAGCAATTCCCGGCATCGTCACCGGCATCGTTTTGTGTGCCGGCAGAATCTTTGGCGAAGCTGCGGCTTTGATTTACACGGCAGGACAAAGCGCAACGAGCGTCGACTTTACGAAATGGAATCCGTTCGATGCGTCAAGTCCTCTGAATTTGTTCAGACCGGCGGAAACTTTGGCCGTGCATATCTGGAAAATCAATTCTGAAGGCATCATGCCGGATGCGGAACAGATTTCGGCCGGAGCCTCGGCCGTTTTGATCATTGCCGTTTTGATCTTCAACTTATCGGCACGTTTCTTGGGACAAAAGCTTTATCAGCATTTGACGGCGGCAAAACAGGGGTGAGAAGATGGATGCTTTGAAATATGACTTAAAAGATACCTATATCGTGCGGTTCAATCAAAAAGAAACCGAAATTGCGATGACGACGAATAATCTGCAGGTTTTCTACGGCAATAAGCAGGCCTTTTTTGACGGCAATATGCAATTTCCGAAAAACAGAATCACTGCTTTGATTGGAGCTTCCGGTTCAGGCAAATCCACGTTCCTGCGCAGCCTCAATCGAATGAACGACGACGTGGCGCGCGTCGAAGGTCAGATCATGTATCGCGGAATCGACGTCAATTCAAGAAACATCAACGTTTACGAAATGCGAAAACACGTGGGCATGGTGTTTCAGCGTCCGAATCCTTTTTCAAAATCCATTCGCGACAACATCACGTTTGCGCTGAAGGAAAAAGGCTTGAAAGACAAGATCGAACAAGACCGAATCGTTGAAGAAAGCCTGAAAGGAGCGGCTTTATGGGATGAGGTCAAAGACGATCTTGACAAAAGCGCCCTGGCCCTTTCAGGCGGACAGCAGCAGCGTTTGTGCATCGCACGCGCAATTGCGATGAAACCGGATATTTTGCTGATGGATGAGCCATGCAGCGCGCTCGATCCGATTTCGACCTTAAAAGTTGAGGAAACGATGCTGAAATTAAAGGAAAGATACACGATCATCATCGTGACTCATAACATGCAACAGGCCTCAAGGGTCAGTGACTACACTGCATTTTTCCATATGGGACACGTGATCGAATACGACAAGACGAAGCATATCTTTACGAATCCGGCAATCAAGGCGACTGAAGATTATGTTTCCGGAAACTTCGGGTAGGTGGAATTATGAACGAAATTATTACGACAAAAGACGTTCATCTGTACTATGGCAAAAAAGAAGCGCTGAAAGGCATCACGCTTGATTTTCCGCAAGGCGGCATTCACGCTTTGATCGGTCCTTCCGGTTGCGGCAAATCCACGTATCTGCGCTGCTTGAATCGAATGAACGACATGATTGAAAACGTCAAGATCACTGGCGACATCAGGCTTGACGGAAATGACATCTATTCGCCGCAAACCGACACGGTTACGCTCAGAAAGCGCGTGGGCATGGTGTTTCAGCAGCCAAATCCGTTTCCGTTTTCAATTTATGAAAACATTGTCTACGGGTTGAGGATTGCAGGAATCAAGGACAAAGAGGTTTTGGACGAACGCGTTGAAACAAGTCTCAAACAGGCGGCAATCTGGGATGAGGTCAAAGACGATCTGAAAAAAAGCGCCGTGGCTCTTTCAGGCGGGCAGCAGCAGCGCATTTGCATCGCGCGCGTGCTTGCCGTCAGACCTGAAGTGATTTTGCTTGACGAACCGACGAGCGCGCTTGATCCTGTTTCAAGCAGTTTGATCGAAGAGATGCTTTTGAAGCTCAAAGAAGAGTATACTTGTATCATAGTGACTCATAACATGCAGCAGGCCTCAAGAATTTCTGACACGACGTCATTTTTCTTGAACGGCGAGCTGATCGAAACGGGGCTGACCAAGAAGATTTTTGTGACGCCGGACAACAAAAAGACCGATGATTATTTAAGCGGACGTTTCGGATAATAATTGAGGAAGGGAGAAAAAATATGCGACATATAGACACTCAAATCATGGCTTTGAGACAAGAATTCATCACGATGGGTCTTGAAGTTTTGGAAGCAGTCAAAAAAACGGTTACGGCTTTTGAAGAAGGCAACGAAAAACTTGCGCAGGAAGTGATCGACCACGATGAGGTCATCAACGGCAAAGAAACTCACCTTGAAAAGAAATCTGCTCAGGTAATTGCCTTGCAGCAGCCGGTGACGATGGATCTGCGCGAAATCATTTCGATTTTGAAAGCAAGCGCCGACTTGGAGCGTTTGGCCGACCATGCCGTCAACATTTCTGAAACGGTGCTTGATCTGAATCTTCACGGCAGAAACGAACAAATTGACGAGCTGTTGACGAGGATGGGCGAAAACGTCGCCAAGATGCTGCAGGATATTTTGGATGCGTATACTGAAGTCGATGACGGACATGCCGTCGAAATTGCCGAGAGGGATGCGACAAACGACGAAATCTATTCAAAGGTCAACACCTTATCCGTCAAGCTGCTCCAAACAAGCCCGGAAAATACGGGCGAAGGCATCGATTATCTGAAAATTGCGAACAGGCTTGAACGCATCGGTGACTACATTACGAATATTGCCGAGTGGATCGTTTACACGAAACGCGGAAAGATCGTTGAATTAGGCAAAAAAGATATTTAAGAAAACAGGCTTGCAGATCGGGCAGGCCTTTTTTGATAAATGCAGTGATGCATAACTGTAATCTGAGGCAAGACCTCATTCAGATTTACGGACAAAGCTCTCATTTTTGATGATTTGTCCGTAAACGGCGGAGCTTTTGCCAAATGCAGCACACGCTCAATCAGTACGTCGAGACGGGATTACGGACAAAGTGCTGTTTTGGAACTGTTTGTCCGTAATCAAGCCAAGATCTCGCTCGAATTTACGGACAAAGCCCTCATTTTTGATGATTTGTCCGTAAGCAAAACCCATTTTACGGACAAACAGGGGATTTTCAATGATTTGTTCGTAAATTTTTGGCCATTATGATGGGGATTTACGGACAAAGTCGGATTTTTGGACCATTTGTCCGTAAAACCGGGTTCGAAACGGCTGAAATCTTACGGACAAAAGGTCATTTTTGACCGTTTTGTCCGTAAACGGCATTTTTTGAGCAGACGATTTACGGACAAAGCCTTCATTTTTATCGATATGTCCGTAAACGGCGGAGCTTTTGCCAAATGCAGTGCCTGCTCAATCAGCGCGTCAAGACGTGATTACGGACAGCGCCTCATTTTTGGACGCTGTCATGTATGGAAACCGTTTATTAAGAATTCGGTTCCTGCATATCCAAACTCCCGGACGCTTTGTGATTAACCGCAAAGTCATCCAGGGGTTCAATTTGCGGCATAATTTTCCTCCAGCCTTTTGTTTTGGTCAGAAGCTCTGCATTTGACAAGCACGACCAAAATCGGGTGGTTGTGAGATGATTATGACAGTTTGAAAATTGTAAGTGCTTTTCAATGATAATCAGTGAAAATTCATAAAAACAGGTGCTTTGATAAGGGGAAATGTGTTAAAATGAGAGTGTACTCAGAAGAGTAATTTTACTGAAATCTTTTAGGAGGCTGTTTTATGTCATTCGTAAACGGTAACGCAATCTTTGGTGCAGCTCGTAAAGGCCACTACTGTGTTGGTGCTTTCAACACAAACAACTTGGAATGGACACGTGCTATTCTCAAGGGTGCTCAAGAAAAGAATGTTCCTGTTCTTATTCAAGTTTCTATGGGCGCTGCTAAGTACATGGGCGGCTACAAGCTTGTTCGCAACTTGGTTGCAGACGAAATGGAAGCTATGAACATCACGGTTCCTGTTGTTATGCACTTGGACCATGGTAACTACGAAGCTGCCAAGGAATGTATCGAAGCTGGTTTCTCATCAGTTATGTTCGACGGCCATGATCTTCCACTTGAAGAAAACTTGGCTAAGACAAAGGAAATCGTTGAATTGGCACACGCTCACGGCATGTCCGTTGAAGCTGAAGTTGGTTCAATCGGTGGTACAGAAGACGGCATCACTGGTGCAGGCGAACTTGCTTCCGTTGAAGACGCTACAAAGATGGCTGCTACAGGCGTTGATTACCTTGCATGTGGTATTGGCAACATCCACGGCAAGTATCCAGCAGACTGGGCTGGCTTGAACTTCGATCGTTTGAAGGAAATTGCTGATGCACTTCCAGATATGCCACTTGTTTTGCACGGTGGTTCTGGTATCCCACAAGAACAAGTTGAAAAGGCTATTTCTTTGGGTATCTCCAAGCTTAACATCAACACGGAATGCCAATTGGCATTTGCTGATGCTACACGCAAGTACATCGAAGCTGGCAAGGATCAAGAAGGCAAGGGTTACGACCCACGTAAGCTTCTTGCACCTGGCACACAAGCTATCACAGATACAGTTGAAGAAATCATCGGCTGGATGGGTACACCATCAATCGACTAATTCTTTAGTTGATATGAGGAAAAGGGTCGCCTTTGGGGCGGCTCTTTTTTTGTGGGGAAAATTAGTAAAATTTTATATTGACAGCATAAATTAATCGAAATATAATCTAAATGTCAGGTGTATTTCTCTTTTGGAGGATATATTGAAATGAAAAAAATAGGTTTAAAATTAATGATTTTGCTAACAATGTTGGTTGCGGCATTCGAAATTAGCGCAAGCGATTTGATTTCTGCTAATAATCACTCTGATACCCGGTTCTCCAGATATAATCCTGGTGATGGTGGTAATTTAGCTACTGGAGCGCGTAAAAAAACGGATGCAAGTTCAATGTATACTTACAATGACAGGTCTGACGGACCATATGTTGCAATGGCATATGCAGCTCGTGGTCCTTGGGATATTAATAAGGCTAAAGGATTTTATAAGGCATACAAAGTTAGAAAAGGACAACGTGTGTATGTTAAAAATTTAGTCTACGAAAATGGGTATAGATATGGTGGCTTGTTAATTTCGCCATATTGTGGACATGTAAATATGCTTTGGAGTCCGGATAGCATTTAGTTAACTTGTAATCAGCAAGAGATACACCTGACATTTACTTGAAATTTAATCGCACTGGGGGAATACCTGTGAGAAAAAAATATACGACTTTTGCCATCATAGCTTTGTCGGTTTTCGTCTTGGCATTTGCTTTTGTCAGAAACGGGAACTTTTTGAATGATTTGTTGCCTGAAAGCAAGGCAAGCTATGGTAAAAAAGTTAAGCTTTCTAAGAATGTCAGGTCAAAGAGAAGAGGGGATTCGCTTGAAGTTGAGACCGATGATATGAAAAACGTCAAGATGAATGAATCTTATCAAAATGACGGTGTAGAATACCGAGTTCTTTCGGCTGTATCCAGCAAAAAATTGGTTAACATCGAACGAATGGACAAGAAATATTATTATGATGAGAAAATTTCGATGGATGCAAATAACAATTTGGTTGGTGATGATTCATACGTAACGTTGGAAATTTTAGCTAAAAATAAAAAGAATCGTGATTATACTTTTCATCTTCCTAGTGCGCAGTTAAGGGTCAAAGGCGGTAAGGACACAATAGAAGATTACGAGGCAATGTTGATGAATCCCTTTGATGAGATGGGACATCTTAAGCTTGAGCACGGCAAGGAAAGAAAATTTTATATCGCATTTGTCGTTAAGGATACCGAATTGAAAGATTATCATGACAGGTTGTGTCTGTTGATTGACGGAAAAGGCCAGCTGATAGGGGACTCAAAGCATTTAACGGAAGTTGATTTGAGAATTGACAAGGTGAAGGGGTAGTATTTTGGGAGCAATTTTTAAAGTTGATTTAAAGCGAGCATTTTTATCCAGGGGGTTTTTGATTGCAATTTTGGGTGGATGCATTTTATGCGTCTGGCAGTTTGCCGAAAGAATTCCCAGCATGTTGTTTATTATGAAACAGGTTGTTTCTGGAAATTCAGGGTATGATTCGCCCGATGTGCTTTATGGCAGTTGGCTTGGCGCGGCGTGCGGAGATGTCCAGAACAATTACTTTTTTTTGATTTTACCGCTTCTTGCAGTGCTTCCGATCGGGAGCAATCTTTATCAAGATATTCAAACGGATTATTTAAAACAATTGGAACTTCGAGTCAAAAGGAAACAGGTGCTATTTGCTAAGTGGCTGGCTGCTTTTGTTTCGGGAGCGGTTACCGTAACGTTGCCGCTTTTATCTAGCTTGTTGCTGTATATGAGTTTTTTGCCGGTCACAAAAATGTATTCTGGCGGAACGGCGGCATTAATGTTGGGGATATCTGATACCGATGCGATTGCGAACGTTCTTCTCCCTGAGCACCCGATGATTTATACGTTGTTTAGTTTATGTTTGATATTCATGATATCAGGTTTGTTTGCAGCTTCGTCGTTAATAACGGCATATGTTTCCGAGTATCGGGCGGTTGCACTGACGTTGCCGTTTGTTTTGAATTTGGCAATACTGACCGTATTCAAATCAGTCGGATGGTACGAAAAAAGCTTTACGGCATATATTCAGCCAGGTGGGACGGGGGCCATAGGTTTAGTCACGACCGTGATGACGATATTATTCTTATTGATCACCCTTCTTCCCGTTTTTTTCAGGTTGGGGGATGATTGATTTTGAAAAAATGCAGAGCAGAGACGTTGCTTATTTTTTTGAACGTCCTTTTGACGATTTTTTTTGAATTAAACAGTATCAAGAATTTTCAAAGTTATGAATTGAGCTACAGTGTTGCGGATGGTCTCGTTTCATGTTTGAACGTCCGCATTATCGGCATGTGCGGGATTTTATCAGCGATTGTTGCTGAGATAGTCATTTTTAAAAATGATTTCAAAATAAACTATGCAATCAGAAACAAGAGCCGGCAAAAAATATTTTTGAAACAGGTTTTAAGATTATTTTGGTTCAGTTTCTTTTCAACGCTTGCGGTCTATGCGGCAACAATTTTGCTTTATTTGTTTTACAGCAACGTTCTGATCGATTGGAGCTATGGATCAAGCGTTTTTTACGCAACGATCAAACACGTTTCTCATGCAGATTTCTTGCTTGTTTTGGTGATGACCGTTTTTTGTTATTTTGTGGTGCTTTTTTCATTATTGTCAGTATTTTTGATGTTGCGTTGGATTTTCAAAAATTATCTTTGGGGATTTTTGATTTTTTTGATGATGATTGCATATGATTCTATCGTAATCGAAAAAGATCGTTTGATTTTTTCGGCAACGAAGCTGGTTTCTTATTACTCAAGCTGGAATAAGCCGTTCATGATGATAGCGGAATGGTTGTTTTTTATGACAGTATTGGTGATGGGCGTGTTTTTCTTCAGCAAATCGAGGTTCGTTAACAGGGGGGAACTTTGTTGATCAAGAAGTTTACATATGATTTGAGAGGTATTTTTTTGCAAAATCAAAAGTGGCTCATGATTACGTTGATGATAACTTTTTTGGTCTCGCTCGATGATTACGGCAACAAGGGAACGGCGGCAATTCTTGAGTTTTTCAGAGGAATTACGGAATTGGGCTATAGTGATTCTAGATCATTATCTGACCTGCCTTTCTGTTTGATTTTAACTGTTTATCTTGTCTTATATTCGGCAGTGCTTTATCTGGCAAAGGAAAGCAACGACAGTAAAACAAACGTCTTGCTGCATTTTTCAAGCAAGAAAATTTGGATTGAAAGCAAGCTTTTTTGTTTGACGATTTATGCGCTTGGCGATTTGGCGATGATTTATTTGGGATTGTTTTCTTTTTCCTTTCTTTTCCCCAAAAGGATTTCTCAAGGTAATTTGGCTCAAGCGATACCGCAACCAGAAATTATCAAATATCTTTTTATAACGGTTCCTGTCTGCTTGTGCTTTTTGCTTGCAATCGGAATTTTGGCATATTATCTCATTAATTTTGCTTCATCGCTGATGATAATGTTTTTGATTATAATAATGTCATTTTTCAAATTTTCTGAATTGAACCCGTTTACCTTTTTCATGTTGCAAAGAAGCACGTTCGTATCAGTTTCAGGAGTGAATTTTACAAAATCGTGGGTATTTATCGTGCCGTTTTGTGTAATTTATGCCGGGTTGATAATATTTGCCGACAAATTGGAGATTTTAAAAGAAAAAAAGAGGGATTAAGATGGAAGTAGAGTTGTCAAACGTTACCAAAACAATAAAAAAGCAAGAAATTTTACGCGGCATAAATTTTAAACTGCAATCCGGAAATATTTATGGATTACGTGGCAAAAACGGTGCCGGAAAGAGCGTGCTGTTGAAATTGATTTGTGGAATCGACACGCCGACCGAGGGCGAAATAAGAATTGACGGCCAGGTTCTTGGGAAAGACATATCTTTTCCAAAAAGCGTCGGGGCACTGATTGAAAGCCCGAGCCTGATTGAAAATCAAACGGCGATGGGAAATTTGAAATCGCTTGGCGCCATCAAGAAGATTGCGACCCAAGAACAGATGGAATCTTTGCTGCAATATTTTGGACTTGACCCAAAAGACAAGAAGAGAGTCAAGAAGTATTCGCTTGGGATGCGGCAGAAGCTTGGCATCATCATGGCGCTATTTGAAAATCCGGAGCTGATTATTTTGGATGAGCCGCTTAATGCGCTTGATGAGCAAAGCAACCAGCTGTTGTTGGAACTTGTAAAAAAATACAGAGCGGACGGCAGCTTGATTATTGTAGCATCTCATGATCGAGAAGAACTTGATTATTTATCGGACGTTGTTTTGGAGTTAAAAGACGGCAAGATAAAGGCAGGTCAGACAAATGAAAGCTAAAAAGATAATGGCATGGTGCCTGCTTGTGTTATTCTGTATGATTTTTGCAAATATCTTGCGCGTCAATCTTTCGTATAAAGAACCGCAAAGACTTGACTATAAACTGAATGAAAAAGTTTCATTGGAAAACGGCGCAAGCATGAAGGTTGAATCTTCTAAATTTTTGAATACTGCAGAATATGAACGCTACATTAAGAAGAATTTTCCGAATGAAACAGTTGAAGGCAAGGAGGGCGTTAAGGCCATTTTAGTCAAAGTCAAAGAGCACGGAAAAATTTCTGGGGCAGGTGATTTGAAACAGATGCAGCTTAATGTCGGAAATTTTCAAAATGCATCGGCAATCGAATTTAACCAAACCAAAAAAGATATTTCAACGTATGTTTACGAAATTCCCTCGTCGTTGATGACAAATGATCATTTCAAGAATGCTTCCAAATTGAAGTACCGGCTTGTAGTAAGATGTTATCCAAAACAGATTTTTGTCAATTTGAATTAAGCTGATTGTAATTCTCGTTGTTGAACGGGGATTTTTTGTTGATAAACATGCATTTACTGGCAAAATTGAAAATGGTTCATATCTGCTGCTGATTTAGTTCAGACTCTGCATTTTACAGGAGAAAAGTCAAAATATTTGCTAGACCAACGGTTGACAATTATAATGAAGGTGTAGTTGTAACTGGTGTCGCAAAAACGAGGTGTTTAAGATGAAGTATCAAAAAACAAAAGAAGTTTTGAATCAATTAGTGGCCGATCTGAGTCAGATGGCAATGGTCATTCATCAGACTCACTGGTACATGCGCGGGACGAACTTTTTGAAGCTGCATCCTTTGATGGATGAGTTCATGGATGAAATCAACGCTCAGCTCGACGTGATTTCGGAGAGACTGATTACGCTTGACGGGGAACCGTTTTCAACTTTGAGTGAAATGGCTGATCATACGGGAATCAAAGATGAGAAGGGAAGTTTTGGAAAAGGAACGCCGGAGCGCCTGGCAACGCTTGTCAAAGATTATCGCTATCTGGAAGAGCTTTATCAAAAGGGCATTGAAGTTTCTGATGAGGAAAAAGATTACAGCACTCAAGACATTTTCATCGGATTCAAGACTGAGATTGAAAAGAAGATTTGGATGATTCAGGCCGAATTGAATGAAGCTCCTGAAATTGACGCATAGAGGTGCAATATTATGGAAGAAAAAATTTTCACCGAAAAAGAGCTTGGAAAATATGACGGGCAAAACGGAAATCCCGCATACGTAGCAATTGACGGAGTCGTGTACGACGTGACTAACGTTTCGGCTTGGAAGGACGGCGTGCATCACGGAAACAAGGCTGGCCAGAACTTCAGCGAGATCATCAAAAGATCGCCGCATGGCAAAAAGGTTTTGGATAAATTAGAAAAGGTCGGAAAACTGGCGGATTAAAAATTTTTCGAGCCAAAGAATTTGTGCAAAAAAATAGCTCTGTGCCTCAAGCACGGAGCTATTCGGTTTTTGATGACATGATTTTTTGACTGACCAACCGGTAAATAACGGCTCTGACAGCCAGTTCTTCTGAAATTGAAACACATTCAAGCTTAGTTGTCGGCGTTTTGATCGAAATCGAATCGTTTCCTGAATAAAGCGCATGCAGCGTTTGATTGAATCGATCGGAAAAATTGTCATAGGCAATTTGAACGCTTTCTTCATCACAAATGACTCTTTCGATACAGTTTCGAATCGTTTCGAGCGGATAGGTCGTTTTCAAAAGGCTGATGACGATCAGTTCAGCAATGTGTTCAGCCCTGTAACGCTTTTTTTCCGGGCGAGACATCAGTCCTTTTTTGACGTAGCTGTTGATCATTGAAGAGGTCAAGGGCGTTTCTGAAAAACACGCAAGATAGCGATTGCCGAGGCTGACGAGCTGTTCCATATAAAGCTCGAAGTCCGGGAATTCCTCCCATTTGGGCAGATGATGGTCGTCAAGATCGGACAACCAAAGTTTGATGTCAAAGTTTTCCATCGTTTTAAAACCTCTCGTTTGGCATATGAGCCTAATGGAAATTATATCATATTCGGGATTTTGATGTCAGCCGAATTTAAGGTTCTTTTCCTGATAAATGCAGTGAAGAGAGACTGCTGATCTTTTTTGGGGGACGTGTTTTGGATGATTTTTGAGATCTTTTAATGAAAGCAAAAGTTGACCTAGAATGCAAATCTAGTTATAATCGATTTATAGTTTATGATTGTGCTGAAAATTGGTGAAAAAGAAAGGGTGATGACAGTGGACAGAAAGCAACGGGTCATTAATGAAGTATGGAGTGCCATTACGCATGGCGTGGGGGCTGCGCTTGGAATCTGGATGCTTGTTTTATTGATCTTGAAAGGGGCTGCGACGCATGATCTGAAGACGATCATGGCGTTTATCGTATACGGAACAAGCATGCTGCTTTTGTATTTATTTTCGACTTTGTTTCATTGTCTGTATTTTACGAAAGCAAAACGGGTCTTTCAAATATTCGATCACAGCGGAATTTACCTGATGATTGCGGGAACCTATACGCCGTATTGTCTGCTTGCGATCAAGGGCAGCTTGGGGTATGCTTTGTTGTTTGCGGTCTGGGTGCTTGCGCTCGCAGGCATCGGTTATCATATTTTGGCAAGAAACCGTAAGCAGGTCGTTGAAACGATCATTTACGTCGTCATGGGATGGATGTGCGTTTGCGGTTTCAGACCGATGTACCTGTCGCTTGGCAAAAACGGACTGCTGCTCCTGTTTTTGGGCGGGGTCGTTTACACGCTGGGGGCTTTGGTATATAGTATAAAGGGCGTTAAATATGCGCATGTCTGGTGGCATATGCTGGTAATGATCGGCTCCGGATTGATGTTTTTGTCAATTTATTTTTACTTATGATTAACAGGAATGAATAAATTTCAAAAGGTTGATGTAAAAGGATTGTAAACGTTTGCTATTCTTTTATTTTAATGTTATTCTATATATGGATAAAGAGATAGGGAAGTGCCTTTTGAAAGGAGTGGTTTCTATGCCAACAGTTCAATTAACGCCCAACCAAAGTGTTGCTTTAGGTAATTTTACCAATGAATTTGAAGTAATCAACGCATTGGCGGATCGCAATCGTCAACGGATTATCGTTCTTTTGTGTGAAAATTTGAAGGATGGTTTGACTGTGACTGAGATTACGGACAGAATGTCGATCACTCAGCCGGCCGTGTCCCATCACTTGAAAATTTTGCGCGAGGCAGGCTTAGTTAATTTTAAGAAGAACGGCTTGCAAAGCGTGTACTTCGTTTCATTGGATGAGCCGCTTTCCCGGCTTGAAACCGTGATTCATGATTTGAGGACGAAAATTACGGAAGAATAGATCATCAGGGCAAGATTTGGTCTTGCCCTGCTTTTTTGGGAGGAATTTTTTTGGCAGGAAAGTTTTATGCAGTTGCATCAGGCAGAAAGACCGGTATTTTTAAGACTTGGGCCGAGTGTCAGGCTCAGGTAAAAGGTTTTTCCGGTGCAAGATACAAGAGCTTCCAAACTTTGGAAGAGGCACAGCGATTTGTTGACGGCAAAACCGAGCAGAAGCTAAAAATATCCGGTGCTGAAGCCGGCACTGGATTTAAACCGGAAATCGTAATTTATACTGATGGCGGTTCCCGGAATCACGGCAACAGGCTCGGTCAGCACGTCAAGTCGAATGACAAGGCTGCGTGGGCTTTTTTGGCTGTAAAAGGCGAGCGGGAAGTGGCAAAATCTGGCAGCGAATACGGTGCGACGAATAATCGCATGGAAATCATGGCCTTCAGAAACGCGCTGATGTGGCTTGATTATTATCGATTAAACGACAAACGTTTGCTGTTCGTGCTTGATTCGAAGTATGTGCTCGATGCGGTAACGAAACGCTGGCTTTTTTCATGGGCCAAAAAGGGATGGAAAACATCCTCAGGAGAACCTGTCAAAAATCGTGAACTTTGGGAAGAAGTCCTGGAATTGCTCAAAAAGTTCAAGAATGCAAGGTATGTCTGGACCAAAGGCCATGCAGACAATTACGGAAACAATAAAGTTGACCGGCTGCTGAACGAAGAAATGGATAGAATGTAATTGATTTTGTGCTATAATAAAGTCGTATTCAAACATTTAAGGAGTGATTATTATGGGCGAAAAGCTGAATGGTGATTTTGAAATCGAACCGAAAATCTTTACCAAGATTTTGGTGGCCGTTGACGAAGATGATTCGCAATCATCCATCAACGCATTCAACTATGCCGTGACAACGGCTAAACGTTTGAATGTTCCCTTGGGAATCGTTTCGATTCTTGAAGTCGGTGATTTCAACATTTTTGATACGTTGAGTCCTGAAGTTCTGGACGAAAGACGCGCACAGGTTGCTGATGACCTTGCTGGCTACGTCAATAAGGCACGCTCTTTTGGCGTCAAAGACGTAACGGCATATTCGGGCGAAGGCAAACCGGGCGTCGTCATCATCAATGATATTTTGCCGGACGTTAATGCTGATTTGCTTGTTTGTGGGTCCAAGACAAAGCCTCTTACAGGTCGCAAGAGGGTCTTCTTGGGATCACAAGCCAGCTATATGTCTCAAAATGCTCCTTGTTCCGTAATCGTTGTAAGATAAGGAACATTTGGATGATCAATGCGGAATTTTCGCGGATGAAGCGGAGATTCCGCTTTTTTGCATTAAAAATGCAGAGCAGGCTGCTGCGATGTTGTTGCATTGCATCGGGCGAAGGAACGTGGAAAGCATTGTTTGTTCTGATTTCGGTTCCGTGCGGGTTCGATTTAGGCGTGGGAGTAGACAAAAATTGAGAGAAGGGCGTTGTTTTTGTCTACTTGTGGCGTCGCGGGGACCGGATTTTGAGTCGGCGGTAGACAAAAATTGAGAGAAAGGCGCTGTTTTTGTCTACTTGTGGCGTCGCGGGGGCCGGATTTTGAGTCGGCGGTAGACAAAAATTGAGAGAAAGGCGTTGTTTTTGTCTACTTGTGGCGTCGCGGGAGCCGGATTTTGAGTCGGTGGTATACAAAATTCGGTAGAAAAGCCTGTTTTTTGTCTACTTTGGGAGGCGCGGGGTCGAGCATCTACGGGCAAATCCCAGAAATCGCCATTTTGCCCGTAACCGAGGGCTGTGTTTTACGGGCAAATCCCAGAAATCGGCGTTTTGCCCGTAACCGAGGGCTGTGTTTTACGGGCAAATCTCAGAAATCGCCATTTTGCCCGTAACCGGGGCTGTGTTTTACGGGCAGATCTCAGAAATCGACGTTTTGCCCGTAAGCCAGTCTTGGGCATTGATTGAGCAGGCGATGCGCAGTACTGTATTTGACAAAAAAGTTTGTTTTCATGTATCAAAACTGAAAAAATGCCGGACAAAATCAGTCGTCTTGGACTTCCTTTGTTCGGCATTTAATTTATTTCAAGAGGAAAACGTGACTTTTTTCAGCCCGTTGCCAGTCGATTCAATTGGTAAAAAATTTCAAAACCTCATCCTCCGTCAAATTGTCTTTTTCCTTGCCGCTTTTATCAAGCACGATCTTGCCGTCGTTTAAGATGATCATGCGATTGCCGTATTTCAAAGCGTCTTTTAAGTGGTGCGTGATCATGATGCATGTCAGCTGTTTTTCTTCGATCGTGTTTTGAGTAAGCTCCATCAGCTGCTGACTCGTCTTGGGATCAAGCGCTGCCGTATGCTCGTCAAGCAGCAAAATTTCAGGATTGCCCATCGTGGCCATCAGAAAACTCAAAGTCTGTCTTTGTCCGCCCGAAAGGTCGCCGGTGAAAGTGTTGAGCCTTTCTGAAAGACCGTTTGGCAATTTTTTGGTCAGTTCGCTGAATTCAGGGAGCGCATTGTTCAGACCGCGCAGTTTCAAGCGGCGCTTTTGGCCGCGACGCTTTGCCAAAAGAAGATTTTCTGCCACCGTCATTCGTGGTGCCGTGCCTGCTTTGGGATCTTGGAAGACCTGCGAAATGAAGCGGGCGCGTTTGACGACTGAAAGTTTCGTGACGTCGTTTCCGGCAATTTTGAGCGAGTCGCTTCTTGGGGAAAGCGAACCGTTGATGACGTTTAAAAGAGTTGATTTGCCTGCCCCGTTCGTGCCCAATAAAGTAATGAAGTCGCCTTTTTTGACGTTCAGGCTGATATTTTTTAAGATTTCCTTTTCTTCGGAAGTTCCTTCATTGACGCAGGTCGTGACGTTTTGCATTTCTAAAATATTTTCGCTCATGGGCGCTCAACTCCTTTTTTCAAAATGATGCTTGTTTTGAATTTCTTTTCAAATAACGGAAGCGACAGGCAGATTGCAAGCACGAGCGCGGAAATCAGCTTGAAATCGTTCGTGCCGAATCCGAGTTTCAAAACGATCAGCAAAACGAAACGGTATAAGATGCTTCCGATGACGACGGCGACCAGGCGAACCGTCAAGCTGAGGTTTCCGAATGCGACCTCGCCAATGATGATTGCGGCAAGACCGATGACGATCGTTCCGATGCCCATGTTGACGTCCGCATAGCCGTTGTTTTGCGAGATGATGCCGCCGCAAAGCCCGATCAAGCCGTTTGAAATCATCAAACCGAGGATTTTCATGCCGTTGGTATTGATGCCTTGCGAAAGTGCCATTTTTTCATTGTCGCCGGTTGCAATCAGCGCCTGTCCCAGCTCTGTATTTAAAAAGAGGGCAATCAAGATGATGACGATGACGGAAAATGCAGTGCCGACAAAGACCGACGGGAAGTTTTCGGGAAGGCTGGTCAGGAAGCTGCAGGAAAAAAGCGTCTTCTTGTGCAGCAAGCCGACCGTGGCCTTGCCCAAAACGCGCAGGTTGACGGAGTAGATGCCCGTCATGACGAGGATTCCCGAAAGAAGAATCGGAATGTGCAGCTTAGTATAAAGCAATCCGGTGACAAGCCCGGTTAAAAGTCCTGCAAAAAATGCGAGCAAGGTGGCTTCGGCCGGGCCAAGGCCATGAGTGATCGCGCTGACGCAAACGGCAGCACCGAACGGGAAGGTTCCTTCGACCGTCATATCCGGGAAGTTCAAGATTCTGAATGTGATGAAAAGGCCGATTCCAAGCAAACCCCAGATCAGGCCTTGTCCGATTGCTGATACGATTAATGTCATTTGATGATGCTTCCTTTCTTTTGTGCTTGCTTCAAAGCCGTCTTGGGAACGTCTAAGCCGAGTTCTTTAGCGTGCTTCAAATTGATGTGCGTTTGTCCGAGTTTGACATAGCGAAGCGCCATGTTGCCAGGCTTTTTGCCATCGAGAATTTCCGCAGCCATCTGCCCGGTCAGTTTGCCCAATTCGTACTGGCTGACGCTGACGGTGGCAATGCCGCCTTGCTTGATCATGGTCGTGACTGAAGGAAAGACCGGAATTTTTTTGGCGTCGGTGTTCTTGACGACGGTCGAAAATCCTGAAGCAACGGTGTTGTCCGTCGGAATATAGACGGCCTCGACTTCAGAGGCCATGGTCGAGCTTACCTGGTCGATGTCGTTTGTCGAAGTGATCGTGTAGTCCTTGACCTTGACGCCTTCTTTTTCGGCCAATTGCTTGAATTCCTTGAATTCGGCAGTCGACGAGTCGTCGCTTGAAGTATGCAGACCGCCGATGACCTTGACGTTTGGCATGATCGTCTTGATAAGTTTGACCTGCTGTTTGACCGGTTCCTTGTGAATGACGCCCGTAATGTTTGCACCGGGATGTTTGATGTTCCTAACGAGGCCGGCACCGATCGGGTCGCTGATGGCGCCCATGACGACGGGCGTTTTGCCGTTGGCAACGTTGGCGAGCGATTGGGCTGCCGGAGTTGCGATGCCGATCATGACAGCCGAATTTTCATTTTTGAAACGATCGCTCATCGTTTTCAGGCTGCTTTGGTCTCCTTCCGCATTCTGATAATCGAGCCTGATCGTCTTGCCGGGCACGTAGCCGTTTTCCTTCAAGGCGTCCACGATGCCGTGATGAATCGAATCAAGGGCGGGGTGCGTCATCAGCTGAAGGATGGCAACGGTCGGTTTTTCCTGTTTGGTTTCCTGCTTGCTTTCGTAAAGGAAGGCATAGCCTAAAAAAATAACGAGTGCTGAAATTGCTGCGATAAGTCTTTTCATATTGTTTTTCCTTTCCTGATAAAATTCAGTTCGTCAGATCGGTCTGCAGAAAAAAATAAAACCCTGCATTTTCCATGCAGGGACAAAAAAATGCCTGCATGAACGTGTCAATCCATGCAGGCTATGCTGAAGAAACCGGCACAGATACGATCTGACGAGGTCGTATCTGCACAGACAGAAGCAACCTCAATTACCGGCTTTGCCAACGAGTATTCAAGTTGATTACTGATTCTGTCATAACTGTTCTTCCTTTCCGTTAATGTTGGTTCAATTATAGTTTGGTTAAATTACAATGTCAAGCGTTAATTCAAATTTATCTTGTTTAAGGAAAACCTGCAACTTGATATGAATGTGTGTTTGTTATATTATGGTACTTGTAATATTTCTGTAACAATTAAGGAGATATATATATGGATAAGAGCACAAAGAAACTCCAGATCGGACTGTGGTCGATTGTCGCAGCGCTTGTGGTCGGCCTTTGCTGCATGTGGTATTATCAGGCGCATCATTTCAATAAGAACGTGACTATCAACGGCATCAGCGTGGGAAAAATGACGGCAAAAGATGCTGCCGATCACTTGAAAAACGTTACGCTGGATAACACGGTTTATGTTGGAAACGACGTGATGTATCGCGGCCAAAAGACTTCTGCAGGTTTTTCCTCAAAAGACGATGGCAAGATCGAAGCAATTTTGAAGAAACAATTTACGTTCGTTCCGTCTTCGGTTCAAAAAAATTATGAGGTTGCCCCAAGCAACGTCAGCGATTATCGAAAGAAGGAATTGAAAAAGAAAGTCAAGGACGCTTTGACCAAGGCAAACTTGAAAAGAAAAGCCGCGATCGACGCATATGCCGTCATGAAGGACGGCAAGGTTTCGGTCGTTCCGGCAGAAAAAGGAACGCAGTACGACGTGCCGAAAATCATGAAGGAGTATGACAAGCATCTTGCTGATTCGACTCTGCATTTAAAAGAAAAAATCTTGCAGCCATTGGCGGCATCAAGCAAGGTTGTTCAAGCAGAAAAGCAAAAGCTCGATTCGCTTGCCAAAAAGGAGACGACCTATAACGTTCAGGGCAAGACTTATGAAATGAAGGCTGCCGAGCTGTTGAATTCCGCACGCGTCATCAACGGAAGATACAGTTATGACGACACGGGACTCAGAAACAAGATTGATGAAATCAATGCGGCACAGTCAACGCTCAACAAGCCGCTGGCGTTTAAAACGACCGGCGGAAGCACGGTTAGCGTTCCGGCCGGGACTTATGGCTGGGAAATCGGCAAGGATGATGCGGTCGACAGCATTGAAACTGCTTGGCAAAACGGCACCAAAGAAATCAAGGCCGAAAAAGACATTTATGGCAAAGGATACTATACTTACGGAACGGGCTATGCGACGACGCAAAACGGCGGCATCGGCGGAACATATGCCGAAGTTTCGATTTCGGAACAAAAGGTCTGGCTGTACAAAAACGGTCAGCAGATTTATTCAGCGGACTGCGTGACGGGCAAGCAAAGCACTAACGAAGGGACTCCGCGCGGCGTTTGGTACGTAATGTACAAGCAAAGCCCGTCAGTTCTCAAGGGCAGCGAATCCGGAAAGGCAAGCTATGAGGTCAAAGTCAAGTACTGGGCACAGTTTACCAACAGCGGCTGCGGTTTCCACGATGCTTCGTGGCGCAATAACTGGGATAAGAAAGCCTATGTCAATGACGGGTCGGGCGGTTGCGTAAATCTGAAGGCTGATCAGGCCGCACAAATCTATAATCTCTTGGAGGTTAAAGAACCGGTCATCGTGTACTAAAAAATTTTGATGAATCGTTAGGACGTTTGGCGAAGATGTCATGTCGACGTCAGAAATAAGCAAAAAGAAAAGAGACTGGGAAAAAAGTTCCGTTTTCCGCTTGAATTAAACGAAAAGACGAACGAAGGAGGTCGAGTTGCGACTGACTTTGTTCGTCTTTTTTAATTCTCAACGAAAAAAATACTTTTTTCAAGCGGCAGTACTGCTCAACCGATCTGTCCAAGATTTCACTCAAATTTATGGACAAAGGCTCCATTTTCATCAATGTGTCCGTAAACGACGGTGATTTTGCCAAATGCAGCGCCTGCTCAATCAGCATGCTGAGTCATCAGGCAAATTTACCACCAGACTATTTTCGGATGTTTCCATCATGTCAGTTGCTTGTCACGCATACGCAAAACCCAGGATTAGATTTGCGCTTAATTGCAATTCAATTTGAGGCAGATTTTTTCCAAGCCTCTTTTTGATTAAAAGATATCTGTTGGCGCAAGTAATTGTTTGAACCAAATATAAAAAAATAAGTAATCATTTTGATAATTTTTTTATGAAAATGAAAATGATTTATTTTCTTTTTGAAATTTGGGAAGTTCGTGGAAATATTTTGTTGAGTTTTAATCATAAATATGCTATTTTTGAATTTAAATGGCTTTCATTTATTGATATTTTATGCTATGATGAAGTTAACCAATGGGGATGTTTAGGATTCGACAGGTATAGGTCGGGCTCAAGTTGCGTCTGGTAGGTTGCGTCTACCCTAAAACGCTCAGTTAAATATAACTGCAAAAAATAACAACTATTCTTACGCTTTAGCTGCCTAAAAAACAGCGGGCGTAGATTCGCCCAGCATCGTCCATGTGCTGTCAGCGAGTCTTAAATTAAGTGGACTTACGCTCAAGGCTCCCATCTGAAGCCAAGAGAAGAGAATAATCAGGTTAGTCAATCGTGTGTGCCTGGTTGCACGGCTTTGCTATTGATGAAACTTAAATAGTGTGACTATGGGCGTAGAAGCTTGAGTTGCGATATGCTTGGACGCGGGTTCAATTCCCGCCATCTCCATATGACGAACGTCGACGATGTGCAACTGATTGTATGTTGTCGTCGTTTTTATTTTAAAAAATGTGCAATAATGAATTTTTACACGTGGGGAGCGGTTTTATCTATGAAATTGTTAATGATAGAAGATAACAAGTCAGTGTCAGAAATGATGTCGATGTTTTTCCGAAAGGAGAAGTGGGACGTTGAATATGCTTATGACGGACTTGAGGCAATTGACATTTTCAAAAAAGATCCGGAAAGCTGGGATATGATAACGCTTGACCTTAATTTGCCAGGAATGGACGGACTTCAGGTCAATGCCGAATTACGAAAGATTTCGCCAACTGTTCCGATTATTATTTTAACCGCCAGGGATTCCGAATCGGATCAGGTTCTGGGACTTGAAATGGGTGCTGATGACTATATCGTCAAGCCGTTCTCACCGATTACGCTGATTGCAAGAATCAAAGCGCTTCATCGTCGTGCAGAGATGGCACCGCTTGGAAAGAACGGCGTCGTGGCTGAAGAAAACAATGACGGCTACGATGTTGTGACGTCTCATTTCAAACTCAATTCAAAAACACGCGAAGCATATCTGTCCGGCAAGCCGATCAACGATTTGACGCCAAAGGAATTCGATTTGCTCAAGACGCTTGCACAAAAGCCGCGTCAGGTATTTTCAAGGGATCAGCTGCTTCAATTGGTCTGGGATTATGAATATTATGGGGATGAAAGAACGGTTGATGCCCATATCAAGAAACTGAGACAAAAGATTGAAAAAGCTGGTCCGCAAGTTATTCAAACGGTATGGGGAGTCGGATATAAATTTGATGATTCTGGAGTAGCTGATAAATGAAAATGTTCTATCAGCAGTTCTTGGCATTCTTCTTAATGATTACCATTACGCTGCTTACTTTGGGCATGACCTTTTTGGGGCTTTCTCGTTCCATGTTTTATCAGAATACTTGGGACAGATTACAAGATTATGCTTATGCGGTCAAGACTCAGGCAATGGACATCAGACAGGGAAAAGATTCGAAAGTCATTGTCGACAAGAAGAAACTTGTGATTACGGAACAGATGCTTTCCGGACGTCACATTAAAATCAGAATCTATACGGAACCTGATAAGCTCATTTTTCCTGATTCCAAGAAAGCAACGACCAAGATCAGTTCTCAATGCTGGTCCAAATTGAAAAGAGGCCAGTCCGTTCGAGCAAAAACGAGCGATTCGAAAGGATTTTTCAAGGACTCAAATCGTCAGCTGACAAACATCTATGAACCGTATCTTGACATCAAAGGGAATTTGATGGCGGTCGTTTCGGTTGGAACCGTGATGAACGGTATTGAGGAAAACTTAGGAGAAATCAAACAGAATCTGTTGTATGCGTTCTTTACCGCAGTCGTGTTGGGAACGATCGTCAGTTTTGTCTTGACGCATTATTTTACGAACAGAATCACTAAGATTCAACGAGCCACAAGACAGGTTGCCAACGGTGATTTTGATGTGAAGATTGATACATATCATCATGATGAGTTGGATGATTTGGCTGAAGACTTTAACCTGATGACCCAGTCGTTAAAAGAATCTCAAGTCGAAATCGAGCGTCAGGAACAACGAAGACATGAACTGATGGCAAATGCAGCTCATGAAATGAGGACGCCTCTGACGACGATCAATGGTCTTTTGGAAGGAATGGCATATGGCGCATTGCCGGAAGAAGATCAAGAACAATGCATTAATTTGATGAGAAAAGAAACGACGCGTTTGATCAGGCTTGTGAATGAAAATCTTGATTATGAAAAGAGCAGGTCAGGCGAGCTTGTTTTGGCCAAGACCAATTTCGATGCGACGTCAGCCATTAAGGACGTTGTCAGTCAGTTGCATAAAATGGCCGAAGACGTTGGCGACAGGTTCATCGTCAAGCTTCCTCCGTTGCTTAACGTGTATGCCGATAAGGATCGTTTCATTCAAATCATCACGAACATCGGAAAGAATGCCGTGCAGTTCACAAGAGACGGCACGATTACGATTTCCGGAGAGAAGCATGGCAATGATACGATGATCAGCATCGCTGATACCGGAATCGGGATGACCGATGAGGAAATCAGCAATATGTGGGAGCGATATTACAAGGCCGATCCGTCGCGAAAGGTTGCCAAATATGGCGAATCAGGCATCGGCATGGCCATCGTTCACCAGCTTTTACAGCTTCACCATGCCAAAGTATGCGTTGACAGCGCACCGGGCAAGGGAACAACGTTTACCTTGCTGTTTCCTGGCGAGGCGATTGCAAGCGATGGCAGCGATCAGCCGCAAGATGACGGCAGCGTCGTTGTTGACAGATGCGATTGAGATTTTGAGGCAGTTCCCTCTTGATTAAACGAAATGCTGGACAAGGGAGTCGATTTAAGACGGCTTTTGTCCGGCATTTTTTCAATTTTGATATCTGGGAACAGACTGCTTTTGCCAAATGCAGTGCTGCGAAGCATCTGTCTGATCAGCGCGCCAAGACATGCTCACGGGTTACGGGTAAAACGGCGCTTTTTGAAATATATGCCCGTAAAAGACAGACCCTGTTACGGGCACGCACCTTTTCCAGACGTTTTCCTAAATATGAATTTTTTGCTCTCATATCAAGCGATTATCATGCATACGTAAAAGAGGCCGGGAAAAAACTCTGTCTCAAATTGAAAAACCGGATGATTTGCAATCAATCGCAAATCTGATCCGTTTTTTTGCAGATGAATGACAATCGCCTTCCATGATGGAAATAACTCAAAATAGTTTGGCGGCAAATTTGCCTGGGAGCTTGGCACGCTGATTTATCAGGCGCTGCATTTGGCAAAATCTCTGTCGTTTACGGACAAATCGATGAAAATGGGTCGTCTGTCCGTAAATGGCTCGCTCGAAAAATGGCGATTACGGACAAAATGGTCAAAAATGGCCGATTGTCCGTAAAAATTCAGCTGTTTCGGACCTGGTTTTACGGACAAATGCTCCAAAAAGAGGCTTGTGTCCGTAAATCACCATCATAATGGCCAAAAATTTACGGACAAATCATCGGGAAATGCCGGTTTGTCCGTAAAATGCGTTTTGCTTACGGACAAATCAGCAAAAAAAGGCACTTTGTCCGTAAATTTGAGTGAGATCTTGGATAAATCAGTTGAGCAGCACTGAATTTAAAAAAGTCGGACGAATTCAGTCGCAAATCGACCGAATTCGTCCGGCTTTTCGTTTAACTCAAGGGAGAAAAGAGACTTTTTTCCCAGACTCTTTTAAACTGAGGCATATTTTATTGTCAAATTATTTGGTTGAGGTTGCAACGCTCGTGTCTGATGATGCCGAGGACGACGAAGATGATGCCGCCGAAGTCGAAGCCTCAGATGATGCTTTTTTCTTTGCGCTTTCAAGGTTGTCTTTTTCAAAATCGCTGTTATCGACTTCCGGAGCATCGGTTTCGTAATCGTTTAAAGTAGATTTGTCACCGTTTTGATGCCATAAGCTCTTGGAATTGTTGCCAAGAGTCTTTTCCAAATCTAAAAGCTTGCCATAGCAATTTTTGTAATTGTAGTCTGCCGGATTTACCGGCGTGAAACCTTCAGGAACGTAAAAACGCAAGAGATTTTGATTGTTGAGCGAGTCTGACAGCGCGAGTTTTTCGCTGACTTTCTTTTGAGCTCGTTCAATTTTTTCTTTGACTTCATCAGTCGGGTGGGTGACGACATTGCCGGTTCCGTTTTCGTAAATGGTATTTCCGATAACGGTATAATGTGGAGTAATGAAGTTTTCATTGCGAAAGGCCACCGTTTGACTATGATCGGTTGAGAACAGGTCAGAACCAAACATCAAGTACTTTTTGGTGTCAACGCCGACAAGGTGAAGCAGCGTCGGCAAAACATCAATTTCACCGCCATAGGTATCAAGAACCTTGCCGTCCGTCATGCCGGGAATGTGGATCATAAACGGCACGCGCTGAAGCTGAGCATTATCGTAGTCGCTCCACGTCGAACTGGATTTTCCAAGCAAAGGAGCAAGTTTCAAGTTGCGCGAATTGGAGATTCCGTAATGGTCACCGTAAATGACGATGACGGAATTTTCGTACAGGCCTGATTTTTTCAGATAATCGAAGAATTCTTTAACGGCCTGGTCAAGATAATGCGCGGTCACGAAGTAATTGTCGACCGAACTGTCACCGGTATCGGCAGCCTTGAACGTTTTGTTTTGCGAATCAATCACGAACGGAAAGTGGTTGGAAACGGTAATGAACTTCGCATAAAACGGCTGCTGCAGATGTTCAAGATATTTGACGGAATCTCGGAAAAGCAGTTTGTCTTTGACACCGTACTCGGTCAAATTCTCCGAATCGGTATCATAATAGCTCGCATCAAAGAAATTTTGGTAGCCAAAGTTTTTATAAACGTTGTCGCGATTCCAAAACGAGCCTGAATTTCCGTGAAATACAGCGGAGGAATAGCCGCTTTGCTGGTTCAAGATGGCTGGTGCCGCTTCAAAGGTGTTGTCCGTTCCCAAAGCAGAGAACAGCGATCCTTGCGGCAGCCCGAATGCGCCCGTTTCAAGCATCGTTTCCGCATCCGAAGTTTTTCCTTGACCGACCTGGTTGAAGAAATTTGAAAAACTGTAGGTTTCCTTTCCATTATACAAACTGTTTAAAAACGGCGTCACGGATTTGCCGTTGAGTTTGTAGTTGATCAAAAACTGCTGAAAGCTTTCAAGGTGAATCACGATGATGTTTTTGTTTTTGGCAATTCCGAACATGCTTGGGTTAGGCTGCGCATAATTTTTTTGCGTATAGGAAATCACCTTGTTCAAATCCGAGCTGTCAGCATTTGATCTTGCCTGGTTGTTTTTTGCCGTCTTAAGTCCGTCATAAACGGTAAACGTATCGATTCCCAAATACTTTACAAGATAGTTGCGGTCGAACGTTCTCGTCAGAAGCTGCGGACGATCGATTTCTCCAAGCGTAATGTTCAGCATCAAAAAGAATAATGAAAACGACGTCATGGCGACAGCCTGTTTGCGGACAATCGGGCGTTCGTCAAGTTTGATTTTTTTAAGCAGGAGCAAGATCAAAACAACGATCAGATCTCCGATAATGGCAATATCCTGTGGTTTAACCATTGAAAATGAACTCGTGCTCAAGCCTTGAGAAACGGATGAGTAGCCGAAGATGACGTTGATGGTCATGAAATCGGTGAATTCACGGTAATAAATAACGGAAATCAAAAGCAGCACTGAATTTGCCGTATAAAGCAAAAACAAACACAAATATGCCGGCAATGTTCGTTTAATGTAAAGGGCAATCGAAAAAATCAGCAGAGTCGTCGCAATCGGGTTTATCAATAAAACGAAATATTGATAAATTCCGCTGACCCCTAAGTGGAAGTCGACTAGGTAAACAAAGATTGTTTTGGCCCAGAACAGGAATGCGCAGAGCGTAAAAAAGCCCCAGCGCGTATTCATGAAATTTCTAAATTTTGTCCAGCTCACAAACGCAAACCGTCCTTTCTTTGAGTCTAAACCTAAGATATAATTTTACTCCTAATATTTCGGGATAGTCAATCAAACGCTGATATCTTAGAAAATAGTTAACTTTAAAATCAGCCAGGAAAAGTTGATGATAGGAAAACTCATCAAAAGCACATAGACTTTTAGGAACATAATCTTGAAAATTAATAGATTTTATTGTTAAAATGTTATAGCAGAGAGAATTTTTTATATAAGAGAGGTAAAGAGAATAATGTGGATTGCACTTGTTCCCATGCTTGCATGGGGAAGCATAGGACTTGTCAGCGGAAAGCTGGGCGGCGACGCTCATCAGCAGACGCTCGGAATGACGTTTGGCGCATTCATTTTTGCCATCGTCACGACGATTTTTTCATTTCAGCATTTTTTGCAATATAACTCGTTTAAGCTTTGGGCCGTCGGAATCGTTTCCGGACTTTGCTGGTGCTTGGGGCAAAACAACCAATTTAAGGCAATGAAGGCCATCGGGGTTTCTAAGGCAGTTCCGATTTCGACCGGTGCGCAGCTTGTGACGACGACAATCGCAGGCGCTATTTTTTTCCATGAATGGACGACGACAAGACAGCTCGGATTCGGTTTTTTGGCGCTTTTGTTCCTGGTTTCGGGCGTCGTATTCACGTCTTTGCGCGACAAGAGCAAAGCTGACGATGACGGAATCAAAGAAGATCGAACGGAAGGGGCAAAGACCTTGATTGTTTCGACGATCGGTTTTTTGCTTTATACCGTTGTGGTAACGCTTTTTAGCGTCAATACCAAAGCAATGATTTTGCCGCAAGCGGTCGGAATGGTTCTTGGCGGCTTCATCTTTTCATATCGTAAGAACTCGTTTGAAAAACCGATGTACAAAAACATGTTGACGGGGCTTTTCTGGGGCGCCGGCAACTTCTGCATGTTCCAGGCAACGGTACTGGTCGGACTTGCGATCAGTTTTTCGCTCGCACAATCAGGGATCGTCATCTCGACGTTCGGCTCGATTTTCCTGCTTGGCGAAAAGAAGACCAAAAAAGAAATGGGTTATGTCACGATCGGATCGATTTTGGTAATCATCGGCAGCATCATTTTAGGGATGCTTAAATAATGGCATTTTAATTTTATGTTGGATATGCGAACACTGGATTTGACATAAACTTTACAAAAATTATAAGGATTTTTAAGTAAAAATCTTAAGATATCGGCGATTTTTACTTTTAAAAATCGAATAATATAGTATAATTGTAAGCGTAGATAAAATTTAAAAGGAGAGACTGGATAATGGCACATATTTCATTTGATAGTTCAAATTTGAAGAAGTTCGTTCAAGATAATGAATTGGGCGAAATGCAGGCAATGGTCACGGCTTGTGACGAAGAATTACGCAAAGGCACAGGTGCTGGCGCAGATTTTCGCGGTTGGCTCGATCTTCCCGTTGATTATGACAAGGAAGAATTCGATCGCATCAAGAAAGCTGCCAAGAAGATTCAATCCGATTCCGAAGTTTTGATCGTTATCGGCATCGGCGGCTCATACTTGGGCGCACGTGCCGCAATCGAATTTTTGAATCATCAATTCTATAACCTGCTTCCTGCTGCAAAGCGCAACGCACCGCAAATTTTCTTTGTCGGCAACTCAATTTCCGGTTCATACGTTCACGACTTGCTGGATCTTGTTGATGACCAAGACTTCTCCGTCAACGTTATCTCCAAGTCCGGCACGACAACGGAACCTTCAATCGCATTCCGCGTCTTCAAGGAAAAGCTTATTGAAAAGTATGGCAAGGAAGGCGCAAAGGAACGCATCTATGCAACGACGGATCGCGCTCGCGGTGCTCTTAAGACGGAAGCAGACGCAGAAGGTTACGAATGCTTCGTAATTCCTGATGACGTTGGCGGTCGTTTCTCCGTGCTTACGCCGGTTGGCTTGTTGCCAATTGCTGTTTCCGGTGCAAACGTTGATGATTTGATGAAAGGTGCCGCAGACGCACGTGCCGATTATTCAGACGCTGACCTTGAAAAGAATGAAGCATATCAATATGCCGCATTCCGCAACATTTTGTATCGCAAGGGCTACACGACGGAAATCCTTGAAAACTACGAACCATCATTGCAATACTTCTCCGAATGGTGGAAGCAATTGATGGGCGAATCAGAAGGCAAGGATCAAAAGGGCATCTATCCTTCTTCAGCAAACTTCTCAACGGACCTTCATTCGCTTGGACAATACATCCAGGAAGGTCGTCGCAATTTGATGGAAACTGTTATTCACGTTGACAACCCGACGCATGATACGGACGTTCCAAAAGAAGCAGAAAACCTTGACGGCTTGAAGTATCTTGAAGGACGCACGATGAACTTTGTCAATGATAAAGCTATGCAAGGCGTTGTTTTGGCACATACGGACGGCAACGTTCCTAACATGATCGTCAATATTCCTGATCAAACTGCCTACACGCTTGGCTACTTGATCTACTTCTTTGAAGTTGCTGTCGGCATCTCCGGCTACTTGAACGGAATCAATCCGTTCAACCAACCAGGCGTTGAAGCATACAAGAAGAACATGTTTGCTTTGCTCGGTCGTCCCGGCTATGAAGAATTGACGGAAGAACTCAATGCTCGTTTGGATAAATAAGCATTTGTTCAAAAATGACTAAGATAAACAACCAGGGTTTCGACCTTGGTTGTTTTTTTGTTGTTTTGTGCGCGGTTACGGGCAAACCGGAAAAAATTGGGATTTTCCGTAGATTTGGCAGCATGTTCGCTACGATCAAGCGATATGATATAATTGAAAGAAACATCAAATCTGATCAGAAAAAGGTGATGCGATTGAAAAATGCAGTGGATAAAATTGCACTCTATTGTTGGCGTGCAGCCAAACTGTGCTTAATGTTAGGATTGATCGAGCTGCCGCAATTTGCGCTTTCCTTGCCAAAATTATTGCTTAAATACGTCAATGGGCCAATCGTCTATATTTTGACTTGGATGATTTTTATCGGAGGATACGTCGCAGTGACGTTTATCCTGTTTACGTATTTGCAACGGCGACATCCTGAAAGAAAGATCATTTGGAGGCCAAAGGGAAAAGAAATCAACACGATTATCATCGGATTCATCGTGCTGATGGCTGCCAAGATAATCATCGGATCTTTTATGACGCAGCAAACCGCAAACGATGCAGCAATTGAAAAGCTGTTCAAAATTTCGGTGAATACGAGTTTTATGATGGTCTTTATGACTGCTATTGCTGCTCCGGTGGTTGAAGAATTGGTATTCAGGGGATTTTTGATGGATTATTTCTTCACCGATCAGCCGATTTTTGCAATTTTATTGAGCGGATTGATTTTCGGATCGATTCATGCATCGACGAATTTCATCAGTTGGTTGATGTACGTGGTGATGGGAATTATTCTGGCGGCAACGTACAACAAGGAAAAAAATCTGGCAGCCAATATTTCGCTGCATTTCTTAAACAATTTGCTTCCGTCAATCGTTTTTCTGTTGTCCAGTCTGCATCAGCTGCTGAAATAAAAGAGATTGAAAAAACTATGTCTCAAATTGAAAACCCGGATGATTTGCAATCAATTGCAAAGTCAATCCGGGTTTTTCGTATGCACGACAATTTTTCTTCCGTGATGGAATCAACTAAAAAGAGTCTGTCGGTAAACCCTTGGAGCACTGATTTAGCGGCGCTTCATTTGTCAAAATACATGTATCAAAAAATGCCGGACAAATCCAGTCAAAGTCGACTGCATTCGTTCGGCATTCGTTAAATTCAAGAGTAAGACGGGACCTTTTAAAATCAGTTAAGCGGATCGCCATACCATTGGCTATAAAGGCTGCTGATGATTTCAACGGTTTTGACCGTGATTTTTTTCGTGAGAACCGGACTTGACGTTTTTTGGGAAGAGATGCAGTCCGAAACGTGGTTAAGCACGTTGATGCCTGCATCAAGCTCATTTTGGTTCGTCAAGCGTTTGGTTCCGTTTGGCGTCATCACGATGACGCCAAACGGATCAAGGTAATTTTGAATGACGATTTTGCCATTTGTACCGACGATCGTCAATTTGTCGTCAAGGTCAAAGTCAAGACTGATGACGTTGTTGACCAAAACGTTTCCGCAACGAAAGTTCAAAGTACAGCGGGTATCTGCTTCGCCGACCTTGTTGACGCCAAGTCCTGACCAGTCAGTCGGTTCAGTCTCCAAGAGAAACGGAATCAAGGTGAGCGGATAAGCTCCCCCGAGGTTTAATGCTCCGCCTCCTCGTTCAAGCGAGCGCGTCCAGGCAGCATCATATGGAAGGTGGGTGCGACTTTCAACGTAGCAGATTGTTCCGATTTCTTCATTTGCAATCATTTCTTTGATGCGGGCATAAGCCGACAGAAAAACGGTCTGTTGTGCTTCCATCAAAAAGCAGCTCTGTCTTTCAGCAAGCAGAAACAATTCGTTTGCCCCGACTTTGTGTTTGGTGAATGGGCTATCGATCAAAACGTGCTTTTTGTTTTCAAGCGCAAGTTTTGCTCCTTCATAGTGATTTGTGTTTGATATCGGAACAAAAATTACATCAACGTCCGGACTTTGGCAAAGTTCCGAATAGCTTTCAAAAACCGGGACATTGATGAGATTTTGCTTTTCCTTTGTTTTTTCGCAGGCAAGCGCAACGATTTCACTGTTCGGACTCGACGCTACCGCTTTGACGAACCAGCTCGAAGATTCAATTGGACCCAGGATACCATAACGAATTGACACGGTCATCACCTTCACTTTCAGTAATTATATTAATATTGTAGCAGAATTTTAACAGAAATTATAGCAAAACCCAATCATAACCATGTTGAAATGCAGAGAAACGGCAGCACTGCATTTCACAAAAAAAGAGACCGAGAAAAAATCTCGATCCCAGATGTCTGAATGTTAATATTAAAGTCCGAAGATAGCCTTATAAAGCAATGCACCGCAGATGCCGGCCAAAATAGGCGCAACGACCGGAATCCATGAATAATCCCACTGTGAGCTGCCTTTGTGCGGAATAGGCAGGAATTGGTGAACCAAACGCGGAGCAATGTCACGAGCAGGGTTCAACGCAGGACCTGTCGGGCCACCGAACGAAGTAACGATAACCATTACCAAAAGGCCGATGCCGATGAAGCCGGCGCCTTGGTTGCCGTGTTCGAAGATTGGCGCGTGCGTGATTGCAAGAGCACCGAAGACCAAGGTAAACGTTCCAAAGAATTCGTTGACAAAACCGTTGAGCTTGTTGCCCGTAGCATCGCTCGTCGAGAACGTGCCCAAGATGGCATCGGGATTTTCCGTCATGTCATAGTGAGGCTTGAAACAGATCCATACGACCAATTGACCAACTGCAGCCCCGATTAATTGTGCTGCGATATATGGAAGTACTTCGTGCCACGGGAATGCGCCCGCAAAAGCCAATCCAAGAGTAAATGCCGGGTTGATGTGGTTGCCTGAAACAGAGCCAAACATCAACGCAGGAATCATAACGGCAAAACCGTAACCGACAGAAATCGTGATCCAACCGCTTTTTGTTCCCTTCGTCCCCTTTAACTCAACGTCGGCAACCGAACCGTTGCCCAAAATAATCATGATAGCCGTGCCGAAAAATTCAGCGGCAAGTCTTGTTGCTAATGAAAAAGTCATTTCATCCTCCAAAATTTATAAAAAATAAGTGATACACTCTAACAATGATAATCATAGAAAAAACTATTGTCAATAAGGTTTTCAATGATTTTCAACAATTTTTGGTGAAAAATTTAAGAAAACGGAAAAGCATAATTAATATGCAATAAGATCGCTGGCTCTTTTGCATAAGGAAAAAGGCACTAAAATTATATCTTTGCTAAGAATTTTCGTTATTGCTGTTATTTTCGCCAAAATAAACTACAATGGTAATATAAACGAATTTGGGATGTGAAATTATGATCGCAAAAGCTGCACAGAGGATGATCGAAGAACGTGAATCCAAATTCCTGATTCCTTCTGAAATCGTTGCAAACGTTCAGGAAGACAATCACTTGGATCACGCTTTTCTCGTGCTTACCAAGGTCAAATATGCCAAGATTCCCGTTTTGGACAGCGAACAGCACTTCAAAGGCTTGCTTTCCCTGGCAATGATTACGGATACGATGCTTGGACTCAACGGAATCGATTCGAGCAGACTCAGTAGGATGAAAGTCAAAGAAGTGATGCAAAAAGACGTTCCGGTAATCACCTTGCCTTATAACATTGAAGAAATCATGCATCTTCTCATCGACCAGCCTTTTTTGGTGGTCGTTGATGACGAAGGGTGCTTTACCGGAATCGTAACCCGTCGTGAGATCATGAAGAGCGTCAACTACATGATTCACGATCTTGAAAAACAATATCTGGTTACGCCAAATCCGGATTTCGTTGATGAAAAAATAGGCACAAAAGCAGATTTAAGTTATAATGATAAGTAAATAATGCAAAGGAAGTGGAATTGATGCCAAAATTAGATGCACATGACATCATCAAAACAATTGCCGAATCAAAAAAGAAGACTCCCGTCAAGGTCTACGTCAAAGGTGACCTGGCCTCGCTTGAGGTTCCGGAAGAGCTCGATGCTTATTTTGGCGACAAGGCCGGCGTTTTGTTCGGCGACTGGAAAGATGCGGAAAAATTTTTAAAGGATCATTCTGAAATTACCGGATATCACGTTGAAAACGACGGACGCAATACCGGCGTTCCGTTGCTTGACAAGAAAAAATTCAACGCTCGAATCGAACCGGGCGCCATTATTCGCGATCAAGTCGAAATCGGTGACAATGCAGTCATCATGATGGGTGCCGTAATCAACATCGGCGCAGAAATCGGACCGGGCTCGATGATCGACATGGGTGCCGTTTTGGGCGGACGCGCAATCGTTGGCGCAAACTGCCACATTGGTGCGGGAACCGTGCTTGCCGGCGTGGTCGAACCACCTTCTGCTCAACCGGTCGTTATCGAAGACGACGTTTTGATCGGTGCCAATGCGGTTGTTTTGGAAGGCGTTCGCGTCGGCAAAGGTGCCGTTGTCGGTGCCGGTGCCGTCGTGACGAAAGACGTTGCGCCGCATACGGTCGTAATGGGGATGCCCGCAAAGAAAGTCAAGGACGTTTCCGAAGTTAAAGAAGACAAGATCGAACTTGTCGATGATTTGCGCAAGCTCTGATATTTTTGAGATGCGGCCCCTGCAATGGGGCTTTTTTAGATATTTATACGGAAAAGGTGACGAAGATGGCACTTTCAGAAAAAGAATTAATTGAAATCAGAAGGAAATTGCATCAGATTCCTGAAATCGGAATGGAAGAATTTGAAACGCAAAAAATACTTTTGTCAATTATTGAAAAATTTCCACATGATTTCATGAAAATTAAAACATGGAAAACAGCGATTATCGTGCATTTGACAGGATCAAAAGGACAGACAACGATCGGATACCGGACGGATATCGACGGCCTGCCGGTTGAGGAAAAAACCGGCTTGCCGTTTTCATCAAAGCATAAGGGGCGGATGCATGCTTGCGGACATGACATTCACATGACCGTCTGCCTGGGTATTTTGAGCTATTTTGCAGAACATCAGCCGAAGTGCGACATGACGTTTATTTTTCAGCCGGCAGAAGAAAATGCAAGCGGCGGCAAGCAGCTTTACGAAAGCGGGGAGCTTGACGAATGGATGCCTGATGAAATTTACGCATTTCATGACAACCCGCAGCTTCCGGCGGGAGCAATCGGCTGCTGCATGGGAACTCTTTTTGCCGGAACCTGCGAAATTCATGCCAAGTTCATCGGAAAGAGCGGACACGCTGCATTTCCGCATCTTGCAAACGATATGGTCGTTTGCGGCGCTCAGTTCGTAAATCAGATTCAAACGATCGTCAGCCGCAACATTGATCCGATCGAATCGGGCGTCGTGACTCTTGGTCACTTCGAAGCGGGAACGACGGGCAACGTGATTGCCGGATCATGTCAAATCGACGGGACGATTCGCGCTTTGACTCAAGTCAACAATTTGAAGATTCAAGAACGCGTGCGCGCGATTGCAGAAGGCGTGGCCAAAAGTTTTGACTGCGAGCTTGAACTTGATCTGCATCAGGGCGGATATCTGCCGGTTGAAAACAACGATGAAACGACGAAAAACTTTATTTCATACATGAAAGAAAATAAAGACGTCGAATTCATCGAAACAAAGCCGGCCATGACGGGCGAAGATTTCGGATTTTTGATTTCCAAGATTCCGGGAACGATGTTTTGGCTTGGCGTAGATTCGCCTTATTCGCTGCACTCAGAACATCTTGCGCCAAAAGAAGAAGCGATTCAAAAAGGCGTCAGCGCCATGATCGGTTTTCTTGAAGATCGTCAGCGGCAATTATAAAAAGAGGCTTTTGATTGAATGCTGGACAATACGGTCGATTTGCGACTGGTTTTGTCCGGCATTTTTTAAATACAGTGCTGCTCAACTAATCCAGTCAAGATCTCACTCAAATTTACGGACAAAGCGTCAATTTTTGCTGATTTGTCCGTAATCAAAACGCATTTTACGGACAAACCGTCATTTTCCGGTGATTTG
>ENA-OUQF01000360-OUQF01000360.1-human-gut-metagenome-genome-assembly--contig:-NODE-360-length-36899-cov-15.342661_pt1 | contig 36899 bp, 30 predicted proteins | sample MGYA00237947_ERZ548826 | MGnify/ENA primary metagenome ERZ548826 (study PRJEB26490, sample SAMN05194701) | human gut metagenome | biome: terrestrial biome; feature: human-associated habitat; material... | reverse complement strand
GCTCGCCGCAGCATCATGCCAGAAAAGCGACACCGCCCCGGCAGCGCCGGAGACCCGGTACAACCCTGTGGACATAGTACTCTCCGCCGCGATCGAAGGCGCGGACACCAAGGTCGGCATCACTGAAGACGCCAACGCCCTCAAGCTCGCGTGGGAAAAGAACGACAAAATTTCTCTTATAGCCACCGACAAAAACGGTAATATCCTCTCCAACGACATCTTCACGGCAACGGAAGCAGGAGCCAAGGCGAAGTTCAGCGGCAAGTATTCCAACCCGGCAGATGCCGATGATGTGTCCGTCATCTACCCTGCCCTCACAGAAGGGGACGGCGAAGCGACTCCTTGGCACACCAGCAATGATTTCCTTTTTGGATGTAAAAAGGGTAATGATCTCATTCATTACACCAACTCTAAAAATATCCAAAAAGCCAATGCCGATCCGTCCGGACTCAAGGATGTGACAGCCATGAACTGCGTGATAACAGACATATCCGCACTTACCGCAGGCAAGGTCAGCGCCACCATGAAGAACACCTGCTATGTCATCAAGGCCACCGTCAAACTGCCGACCACCATAACAACGGTTAAGCGCATAGAACTAGCAACATCCAACAAAACGCTCAATACATTTGGTTGGACCTATCCATACAACTTCATGTTCGTGTATGGCGGCACAACAGCATCGGAGCGTAGTTATATTTATACGGATCTCCAAGACTTCGCCCCGGCAAGTGACGGGACATTGACGGCATGGATGGTCGGACATGGCAATCTCAAGTTTTCTATTCCGACCGGGACAGACCTGACCCTGACCGTAAATTACAACACGACGAAGATCGCAAGAACGAAGACCCTCACATCTGATCTCACTCTGGAGGCCGGCAATGTCTACCGTATCAATGTTGACATGACAAAATAACCACGGAAATATCAGACATGCAAAATGGGCGGCCCGAACAGGTCGCCCATTTATTAATCGTTAAAAAATAAGGTCACTCCGCCATATCACCTACGGGCTTCAGCGGCGTCAATGTCACAGGACCCAGAAGTCCTGAATCCTCTATAGACCAGCCAGCCGCAGTGAAGAACCCGTCAGGTCCCCTGCTGCCGAAACGTGGCGCCACGTTGGCATTGTAGAAAATCTTCCACTTGATGCCGGAGCGGTCCATATAGGATATGCGGTTCTCACAAGAGTTGGACACTCTCACCACAAGTTCACCGCCCTGAGTCACCTGAGCCGGAGTCAAAACCAGAGAATAAGGTTTCTCGAACACAGTCCCCACATACTTCCCGTCAAGCCACACGGCAGCGCTCTCGCGGACATCCCCGAGATCAAGAGCCCATGCCGCGGCAGCCGACGCGCCCGGATGGAAAGGAAGAGTCGTCCTGTACTCCGCGCTTCCGGAGAAAATCTCATAGGCCTTGCCGTATTTGGTCCATGAGCCGAGAGTGCTTACTGTCCGTGAGACAGGGAGCTCCGGCCCGCCAAGAGTGAAGCGGACATGCCAAGGTCCCGCCACGGTCCGTGACTCGCCGTCCGGAGCGTAGAACTCATACTCACGCCCCTGATAGCTGCCGCTGAAGGTCTCAAGAAGGTACGACTCATCAGGGAGGATCCTCATCAGCACCTCCTTGCGCCCGCCGTCAGCATTCCTGATACGTCCATAACCGAACTTGTCCGTCATAGGGTTGTAGATTCCGACCGTACCGCAGACGGCATCGAGCGGAACCCACGCCTCAACGGTCCCGGATGTAGGATTCTTGACGAAATAATACTTGCCGCCGTCATCCTTGACACGGCTGATGCACTGGAGCCCAAGGTCATACATGGTCTCGCGCGAGACTCCCGCCATGCCCAGCATAGCCGACAGGTCAGAAGAGAGAAGGATACGGCCCTTGCCGCAGCTCGCGACACTGACATCCCCGTCCCTACGGAATTCGAGCCCAGCCTTGAGCTTCTCAAGACGCGCCCTGCGCTCATCAAGCTTATAGAGTCCCGGCACATCACCCGGAAGGGCTTCCTCGACAATCACCGTAGCGCCCTTGCGGGAGAGCGCGAGCAGTCTCTCGAAGGTCTCGAGAAGCATCTTGTCGCACTTCGGAATCACGATGGTCTGATAACTGCTGCCGCCCTTGGTCAGAATCTTACCATCGGAGACGGAGACATTGTCAAGCAGCATCTTGTCGGTGATGTAATCCCAAGTATAGCCCTTGTCGTACAGAGCCGAGGCGGATGCTCCGATCGCACTCTGGGCCGGAGTGTTCTGATTCATGTGATAGAGCATCGGCTCACGGCCGCGCTCCGACTGGAGATCAGTGGCGTCGAAGAAGAGAAGGACATCGTTGTCCGGACGGCCTGCCTGCAGGAACGACTGGCAACGGGCGACATACTTGTTGAACGCGCCGAAATCCGCCCAGAAACTGTTGGTCGGCTGGAAATGCACGGCGGCATAGAACAGCCAGCCCGGCCACGGAGCGTCATTCGGAGAGAGGCATGTGCCGTGATAGAAGATGTGGTTGACCCCTGACAGCAGATAGGTGTCCACGGAAGTCTTCACATCACCCAGAGTCGAGCGGAAATGGTCATTGAGCCAAGTGGCAGACTCCGAAGAGGTCAACGGCTTGTCGGTGACATGGGCCGCGGACGATGCGGTCTTCATGCCGATGATGCTGCGTCCCTCGGTCTCAGGGACATCGCTGACGGCATAGACATCAAGAATGTTGGCCGGCGAGCCGTGGGCCTGGTTGCGTATGCCCTTGCCCTGGGCCGCGGCCCAATGCTGCCAGCGCATTGAATATGTCTCGATAAGAAGCTCTCCTATGGTCCTGCGGTAATCGAATACAACGCGGTCCCCCGCATCCTTGTCGGAACTCAGGCCGAGGAGTTCAGGCATGTGCCGCTTGAGGTCATAGCCACGGCGGGACTTGAACTCCCGGAAGAAGTCAGCCGTCCAGTCGGAGTTGCCCACGGCATCATCAACCTCGTATGAATCATTGAAATAATAGCGTATGCCGCTGATATCATAGCCCTTGAAAGCCTCGTCGAACTTCTTGAGGTAACGGTCTATGGCCTCAGCGGAGAAATGGTCTATCACATCGCCCTCCCCTCCAGGGCCGGCACGCTCCACCATCTTGCCGTGCCATCCGAGGAAGAGCTCACACACTGTCCACTCCCCGCCTTCAGGTGCAGTCCAGTCAATGCTGCCGTCCGCGGCGACCTTGGAGGTCAGATCCTCATAACGGCCGTCCGAGCAGTTGGCGGTCACCGCGACAATCGGGAGGGAAAGAGGATAACGCACCTGCTCGAAGGCACGCTGCTGCAAGCTGTCGTTGGCAGCTACAGGATACTTCATATCCTTGATGTCAACCTTGGTGCCGATAGTCCTGACCATAGGCTTCTCGATATATTCCACCTTCTCCTGCAGGCGCTCCCCGCCATTAAGTTTGAGAGACTTCGAAGCAAGATAGCGGCAGGCGTAGTCCGGCGTCACCCAAGGTCCGCCGAAAGGCCAGCCGGACGCGTTGGCGAGATCTATCCCGAGGTCATGTGCCTCGGCTGCCTTGAGAGTATAGGAGAAGAGGTCCATCCAGTCCGCGGACAGATAGTCACGGTAACGGTCCTCATAACCCTTGGCGCCATAGATGGTCGTGACCTCCATGCCTCCGAGCCCGGCCTTGGAATACTGGACCATCATCGTGTCGATGTCCGCTTCGCCGACAGCGCTTGCAGGCCACCACCAGCGCGTCCACGGTTTGTTCTGTCGGGTTATTTCCGGCCAGGAAAGTTCACCTGTCTCCGGCTTTGCCTGAGATGCGCCTCCACCTTGGGAGCACGCGGAAAAGGCTGCGGCGCAGGCGACGGCCAGCAGCACCTTGATACGGGTCATTGTGTTCATCGGGCCAATTTAGCAATAAAAAGTCAAGCGGCAAAAAATATATGTAACACGGGCACGCATCTACAGTCACGGGGAATGTATAGATTTGCGGAAATCACTAACAACACTCAAAATGAAACGAACACTGCTGACTCTCGCATCTATCGGACTGCTGTCCGTATGCGCAACCGCACAGATCAAGGAGGATTTCAAGCCTTCGGAACTCAACCAGCCCGGACAGGAATACCCTATGGTCAACTCCCAGGGCTACGCACGCTTCAGGGTCAAGGCTCCGCAGGCGCAGTCCGTGGTGGTCAGCCTCGGCCTGGGAGGCCAGGGCGGCACCGTGCTGACAAAGGGCGAAGACGGATTCTGGACAGGCACCACCGCAGGACCGATGGACGAGGGATTCCACTACTATCACCTCACGATTGACGGAGGCGTCTTCAACGACCCGGGGACACTCAACTTCTACGGCTCCACCCGTTGGGAAAGCGGAATCGAGATTCCGGCGGCAGACCGCGATTTCTATGCGCTCAAGAATGTCCCTCACGGCAATGTACAGCAGATTCTCTTCTACTCCAAGAGCACCGACAGCGTACGCCGCGCATTCGTTTACACCCCTCCATGCTACGAGCAGGGCAAGGAGGACTACCCGGTACTCTACCTCCAGCACGGATGGGGCGAGGACGAGACGGCCTGGTCAAACCAGGGCCACGCCAACCTCATAATGGACAACCTCATCGCAGAAGGCAAAATCAAGCCTTTCATCATCGTGATGACATACGGCATGACCAACGACGCCGTGTTCGGGCAAATCCACAAATTCGACTTCACCAGATTCCAGACCGTGCTCGTGGATGAGCTCGTCCCTTATGTGGACTCTCATTTCCGCACCAAGGCCGACAAGGCACACAGGGCGATGGCAGGCCTCTCGATGGGTGGCATGGAGACGAAGGTCATCACCCTCGCACGCCCTGAGATGTTCTCCCGCTACGCCCTCCTCAGCGGCGGCACATACTCCCCTTCCGACATCAAGGACAAGGGCCAGGTGGACCTGATATTCATGAGCTGCGGCAGCAAGGAGAACCCTGACGGTGTACGCAAGGCGGCCGAAGAGATGAAAAACGCCGGATTCAACGCCGTGGGATATGTCTCAGAAGGCACGGCGCACGAATTCCTCACCTGGAGACGCAGCCTCTATCAGCTGGCACCGCTCCTCTGGAAATAACTCCCACTCTGCAAGGCGGCTCTCAAGGCCGCCTTTTCTTTGTCCCGCGCGGCGTCCGCCACAGGAATGCCGGAAGGAACAGGAGCAGGGCGATGACAGAGAACAGCAGCCCGGAGATGGTCCCAACGGCGAACGCGAACCAGAACACCTCCGACGGCCCGTCGAAAAGGAAAGGCACCAGGCCGAGAATCGTCGAAATGATGGTCAGGCTGATGGGCCAGATTTTCCTGTCAAACGCACGGACATACGCCCTGACGCTCTTGCGGGCGCCGTCACGCAACCAGGAGGACACGAGATAGATTCCGGCATTGACAGTGATGCCGCAGAGCATCACGAACGCGGCGAATCCGCCCTTGTCGAAGGTGAAATCAGACAGGCCGAAAGCCAGGAACAGTCCGATGAACGACACAGGAATCAAGAAGATTATCGCAAACGGGTAGCGCAGCGAGTTGAAATGTATCGCGCAGAGCGTGAAGATGATGAGGATGACCAGCATGATGAGGCCGGCGTATTTCTCCTGATTGTCGTAGAACATTCCCCCTCCCCTCTCGTCGGAGGCCTTGAAACCCACTGGAAGCACCTCGGCATTCATATAATCCACCGCCGCCTCGATGGCCCGCCGCGCAAGCTGATAAGAGCCGATGAAGTTGAAGCAGACTGATATGGCATACGCCTGGTTTTCCTTGCGTATAGGCAGCCCGGACTTTTCCTTGACTATGCTCCCGACTTCGGAGAGCTTCATCCTGCCACCGGCGCCCACCTCCACAGGCATATTGTCCACATGCCAGATGTCGAAAGACTCGCCCGTGGAGGACACGAGGCGGACATTGACATATTCCCCGGCCTGGGGGAGCCTTGCTATCGTGGCGTCGAACAGAGGGGAATACAACGCGGAATAATACTCGTACGGACTGATGCCCAACGCGTTGAGCGCCTCGAAATCATACTTGAGGTTGAACTCCGTCTTGGGGCGGTCACGGTAGCCGCTGCCCCATATCTCCGGCGAGGTGACGCGGCGGTTGTCGGAGAGCCGCGCGAGGAGGGTCTCCCCGTACTGGAGAAGACGGTCGTAGTTGTAGCCCGTGAGCCTTATGGAGTAGGACTTGTAGTCCGTGACGATGTTGTTGTTGAAGTAGCTGTCGTCGATGCCGGACACGGACCAGTTGGCCCCTCCGAAATTGGCCGCCATGGAGATTATGTCCGCCTTGATGCGCGACGGCAGCCAGGTGCCCTCATACTCCGGCTTGAAATTGACCGTAATCACACCGCTGCTGTAGGAAGTCACGCGCGTCTCGAACACCTCAATCTCATCGAAATGGGCGAGATAGTTCTCCATGCTGCGCATCACCTCATTGAGCTGCTGCACGCTGCACCCCTCCGGCATCCCGGCGCTGATGGTAAGCGAAGGGCGCACCGGCTCACGATAGAAATCCGAACGGGCCATAGCCTCGTGGAAAAGGCCGAACGAAGTGCCGAGCACCTTGTCCACAGCCGCCTTGTTGTCGGCATACGGCCGCCAGCCCACTATCTTGTTGAGCACCTTCTCATAAGGCTTGAGCGGGGCGCGGCGCTCGTCTCCGAACTTGGAAGGCAGCAGGCAGGTCGGGATCCCGAACGCGAGCACCAGTACGAGGATGAGCACCCAGCGGTGAGACTGCGCCCAGACTATATACTTGGAATACACGCGATTCCACCTCGCGGCACGGCGAAGAGCGCGCCTGCGGCCGGAGACGGGGGCCGTGCGCACCGGGAAATAATCCAGCAGCGCCGGCACGAAGAGGCTCGACACGGCAAGGGAAACGGCCAGATTGATGACAATCACGAGGGTGAAATCCGTCAGATTCGCCCTTTCGGAATCCGGGAGAAGCAGGACCACGAGCAAGGTCGCGACAGTCGTCGCGACGGCGCAGAGCAACTCCGGGAACACTCCCCTGTCCCGCCGGCGCGAATAGTGGTCAATCATCAGGATGCTGTTGTCGATGATGATTCCGAGCGAGACCGTGATGCCGGCAAGAGTGTAGATATGTATGTGAAGCCCCAGGAAGAAATACAGGGCCACCGAAATCAGCAGATTGACCGCCATGGTTATGGCGATGACCACCATATAGCGCCATGACCGGTTGACGGCGAAGGCGAAGAGAAGCAGGATCAGCAGGCAGAGCAGGGTACGGAAGAATATCTTGTCCAGCTCTCCCGAGATATACTCCGAATAGTCATAGCTCACGGAGATGCCGATCTCCGCCGGCATGGAAGGGCGCAGCTGATCGAGCCTCGACTTGACAGCCTCCACGCAGCTGATCAGGTTGGCGTCAGGAGACACTTCCACTGTCAGGTTCAGCACATTCAGGCCGTTGATTCTATAATACGAGGACGGCAGGGCCTCCTGATAGCGGAAAGTCGCGATGTCGCCCAGATGCACGATCCTCCCGCCCCGGCTGGCCACCGGGATGGAGCCCATGTCGGATGAGGAGCCGCTGCGCAGCCGCACCCCGTATGTCATCCCTTCCTCCTTCGCCAGACCCACAAGTTCGTCAGCATAATAATCAGCGAAGGCGAGCCTTATGTCGGACGCCGAAATCCCGAGGTTCCGGCACAGGTCGGCATCGAAGGTCACGACCCGCTCAAACGGGGTCTGCCCATAGAAGCTCACCCCGCTCACACCCTCCACAACGGACAGGGGATACAGCAGCCGCTCCTCTACAAAAGCGGCTATCTCCTTGGAAGGCAGAGAACTGCGCACATTGAAGACGATCGCCGTCTGCGACTTCTCCCCCCGGGCATTGAGGGATATGGAAGGGTAAGAGCAGCGCTCCGGAAGAGAAGAATAGACATTGCGTATCCGCGACGCCACTTCGAAACGCACAGCCTCCATGTCGGCCTTCTTGCCGAACGACAAGGTGACACGGCCGCTGCCGTCAGAGGACAGGGACTGGACACCGGTACAGGAGCGTATGCCTGACAACACCCCCTCAAGACGGGAAGTCACCTCCGACTCCACTATGCGCGAAGACGCGCCGGGATAGCTGTAGCGGACCGTGATGGAAGAGCCGGGCGCCGACGGGGTGTACTGCACCTTGAGCATCGAGAGGCAGGCCACGCCCACCACCGCGACGACAGCCATCATCAGCAGCACCGAAAAAGACGATATGCCCTTCCTGCCCTTCACGTTCATCGTTTTCTGCGGGCGTAGACTGCCGAATACAGGGCCGGGAGGAAGAAGAGGCTGATTGCAGTCCCCACAGTCATCCCGACCACTATCACGATAGCCATCGGATATTGGAGATCAGAGCCCATATTGCCCCTGGAGAGGAACGGCAACACGGAGAACACTGTGGTGATGGACGTCATGATTATGGCCTTTATGCGCCTGTGGCCGGCTTCATGCACAGCCGCATCCACATCCATGCCTCCACGGACAAGCCGGTTGATCGTGTCCACCTTGAGAATCGAATCGTTGATCACTATACCGGTGATGACGACAAGGCCGATGAGCGACATGATGTTGATGCTGACCCCGGCAAGCCATAGGAAAAGCAGGGAGAAGGCGATGTCGACCACTATCTCGGAGAGTATGATCAGCGGCTGAACAAGTGACTCGAACTGGGACGCCAGAATCAGGAAGAGGAGGGCAAGAGCCACGAACATGACCAGAGACATCTGCCGTATCATCTCGCGGTTCGTGAAATATGCCCCTCCGAAAGAAGCGTCGAAGCCGGCGTCCCTGCGGGTCAGGGAAGTTATCGCCGCCATGGCCGGACGCACCTCAGAAGAAGGGATGTCGAGTTCAAGAGGATAATAATTGCCCTCATCCCCGGAAATCAGGGTCTTGAACGTCTGCTCGAAAGTCTGCCTCATCAGGGCGCTCAGCGGCACCTCCACCCCGCCGCGGGTCACCACGGTCTCTGAAAGCAGATCCGTCATCCCCGTGACATCGGTGCCGAGCACCACGGGGACGGAACGGTTGCCCTTGATGATCTCAAATACAGTATTGCCGTTGAGGGAATTGCGAAGCGCTTCCACAAGATCGCCGAAACTGACGTCATACAGACGCATCATCTCCGGATCCGATATGTAGAGAACATCCTCCTTGAGGGGAATCTGAGGGATGTCCACTCCCGGCAGGGCCGTCCTTATCCCGGAGAGCATCTCCCGCAAGGCCCCGACCTGAAGCCCGGCGTCCCCGGCAGGACGCAGACGCACCAGAAGCTGCGGTTCGCGCTCGGCGAACACAAGGTCGAAGATGTTGCCCGAGGCGGAGCAGTGGCTGATGGCGGCGGGATAACGGTCGCGCAAGTACTCTTCCGCCTTCGACTTGGCCCGTTCCAGAGAGGCGGCGTCGTCACATTTGAAGTAGACGGAGGCCTCGCTCATGGACTGGTCTCCGCTGTGGCTGAGCACGAACTGCTGCACCCCGACCATGGCCGAAGTCTGGACACACTCCCCGAGCACGGCGTCCCCAAGCCCGAGGACGCGGGAGCGGTTCTGCTCCACGGAGATGTGCTCGTTCCAGTCTATGTTGAGTATCGCGTCAGTGTATGTGATATCCGGGATCTTCTGCTTGGGCATATACACGAGGCAGACGGCGGTGATGACGGCGCAGGCGAGCGGCAGCGCCCAGCTCAGGAGGTATTTGTGCGCCAGGAACCAGTTGACCCCGGCATCATAGGCCCTCATCCCGCCACGGAAGCGTATCCTGGCAAGGAAAGGGCTAGGCCGGAACGCCGGGAGAGAGCGATACAGGACCCAATAATAGACAGGAATCACCGTGACGGTCACAAACCATGAAGTAAGCAGGACTACGGAAAGCGATATGGCCTGGTCATAGAAGAGTTCTCCGGCAAGGCCGTTGAGAAACACGAGCGGGATGAACACGGCGCAGGTGGTCAGGACGGAACTGAGCATAGCCCCGGCCACTTCCCCGGTGCCGGCGACAACGGCGGTACGCAGGTCATCCCCGCGCTGCCACCTGCCGGTGATATTGTCGGTGAGGATTATGGTGTTGTCGACCATCATTCCCACACCCAGCAGCAGCCCGGCAAGGGAGATAATGTTGATGGACAGGCCGATAAGGTAGAATATGAAGAACGACACCAGCAGCGAGAGCGGAATCGTCAGGGACACCAGCAGCGGAGAGCGGAAATCCTTCATGAACAGGAATATAACCAGACACACCAGGACAAGCGCCACCACTATATTGAGAAGCAGATTGCTGATGGAATACTGGAGAAGCTCCGTCTGGTCGCGGGTGAGGGTGAATTCAAGCTCCGGATAATCCTGGCCGAACGCCTCCAGCTGTCCGTCTATGCTCCGCTTGAGGTCAGCCATGCGCGCCTCGCTCTGCTTGATCACCGCCATCACCACGGCCGGCTTGCCGTCGGAGATGTCAAGCCCGGTCACCGGCGCGGAACGCTCCTCCACCCTGGCGACATCCTTGATCTGGAGCAGGCGCTCCCCCGCCTTGAAATAGACATTCTCGATATCCTCCCTCGAAGCGGCGAAAGACCGGAACTTGACATTATAGTGATACTCCCCGTCCCGTATCGTGAGGTTGGAGAGCGAGACATTGGCGGAAGATATGAAACGCTCGAACTCCGGGAGCGTCAACCCCAGCCTCGTCAGCGCCTGCCCGTCCGGCACGACAAGGATCTCCCTGTCCGCCTGGCCGCTGATATCCACCATCGCCACCTGAGGCAGCTGCTCGATCCGCCGGCTGACAACATCCTCGACGAACTCGCTCATCCCCAGGAAGTCCCCGTCGCCGGAGTCGCGCATGGTCACATTGATATAAAAGGCGGGGATGTCCGTGGCGCTCGCCTTGAACACCTTCGGGCGCTCCATCTTGGGGAGAGAAGACATCGCGCGGTCGATCTTCTCGTTGACCTCGATGTAGAAATAATCTATGTCCTGCCCCTCCTCGAAGGTCAGCGTCATGGTGGCGCTGCCGTCCTTGGACTCGGAACGTATGTCTTTCAGATGACTGATCTGCACCAGCGACTGCCTCATGGGCTTGATGACGGCATCGTCAAGTTCCCGCGCGGACTTGTCCGGAGCCGTGACCTGTACGGTCACATACGGGATGTCCACATCCGGTATCAGCGATACCGGAAGGCTGCGGATGCCGATGATGCCGAGCACAACGAAGACCAGCGCAATCATCGAGACGGAAACCGGACGGTCGAGGAGTCTGTTGAGCATAGGCGGCTACTTTTGTCTGACGCTGACGACCGAGCCGTCGGCAAGATTGAGATTGCCCGACACTATGATGGAGTCCCCCTCCGAGAGAGAAGCCCCGCGGTCTTCGTTGGCCTTGATCACATAGCTTTCGGAATTGGCTCTGAGAGTGTTGACATATACCCACTCAGCCTTGCCGCCGCGATAGCGGAACAGCACCTCAAGCCCGTCGCGAATCACCACGGCGCTCTTGGGCACCACGAGCTGCGAATGGAGCGTGCGCTCCACCACCACCCGGACATTCATCCCGTCCACAAGCCCGGCTCCTCCGCCGACCTGCGCCGTGACGGCTATCTGCCCGTTCTTGTCGATGGTAGGATTGATCGCGATTATCCGCCCCCTCACTTCCCCTTCCGCATCGCCGAAAGGAGTCACCCTGACTGTCTGCCCGGGCGAGAGGAAGGAATACTCGGATTCGAGAGCCGGGAAATTGACATCGAAGGAAGAGTCCCCGATGACGGAGCAGAAAGGCTCGGAACCGGTCCGGTCCCACTCCTTGAGCTTGAGATCCGCCACCTTGCCAACGAACGGCGCGCGCAGCACGGTGCCGTCCATCGAGCGGCTCGCCCGGCTGAAATTGATGCGGGCGTTCTCGTAGCCGGAGCGTATCCGGGCGAGCTTCAGCACATTTTCCGGAGCGGATGCCGTGTCGGCGGAAGAATAGCCCATGCCGGCCAGCACATCCAGGTATTCGAGGCGGGCCTTGTCCAGTTCGAGCTGCGCGCTCTCAAGCGCGAGCTCCTGCACCCGGGAATCAAGCTCCGCCAGCACGTCCCCGGCCTTGACGGGCGAGCCGTTGCGGACATTTATCTTGGTTATCACCCCCGACTCGGAGAAATACAGCACACTCTTGCGGCTCGCGGAAAGTTTGCCGTTGGAAAGCAGCTGCATCGGGAAATCCTGCCTGCGCAGGGTCACGACATCCACCTCGTTGACCTCAGGTGAATATTGGAGTTTCGACTCATCCTGCCTCTCGGCCACATTCCTCCCGCAAGAGGCGGGGAGCAGCGCCAGGACCACAGCCAACGCCCCGGCACCAATATCAATCAAGCATCTCATCATAGTTCACTTTTATATCTTCCCCGGCTATGAAGTCATAGAGGGTGAGTTTACGCAATGTGTAGTAATAATTCCAGAAGTTGCATATGTCCTGGATGTATTTGCTCTCCGCGGAGTCGCTCTCCGTGCGCGCCGTGTTGAGATCCGTCACCGTGGCCTTGCCGCTGCGGAACCTCTCCATCACGAGCTCGTAGCGCTCGGCGGCTATCGCCCTCGCGCGGCGGGACACGTCGCACAGGCGGCGCTGGTTGTTGAACTGCCCCACGGCCGTGTAGAGACTGATGCGTTTGTCGTTCTCGGCCTGCTCCACCTGCGCCTTGACCACATCGGCCGCCGCCTCGGCCTTCATCACCTTGCCCTTGCCCTCTCCCCAGTCGAATATCGGGATGGAGAATGTGAGCCCGACGACCTCCTGGTCGAGAAGGTTGCGGTATGTGTCGGGCAGCGCGGAGGCAGAGTTGGAGAGGCCGAAGCGGGCGTTGAGCTCCATCGTGATGCCGCGGCTGGCCTTGGCCCGCGCCACGGTCGCCTCCGCGTTGAGCATGTCGATGGCGTTGCCGAGGTTGAACGAAGAGTTGGAGGATGATTTGTCCAGCACCATGGCATAGTCCATCTCTATGTCCGGCAGCGTCTCTTCGAGCACCGGGTTCACCTTGCGGGACTCGTCGAAGCCGAGCAGCGAATTAAGGGACATGCGGGCCTCGTTGAGCTTGACCAGATTCTCGTTGATGGATATGCTGTCGTTGAGCATGCGGAGTTCGAGCTGGAGATAGTCGGAACGGGTCACGGAACCTATCGCCATGCGGTCGGCGGCGACCCTCAGCATACGGGAGGTGTTCTCGTAGTTGGTGCGCGAGGATTCGTAGACCTGCCTGGCCGTCATCACCCGGTAGAACATGTCCACAGCCCGCACTGTCACGGATTCCATCGACTCGAGGTATGTCCGCTTCGCCTTCTCGTATTCTTTAGGGGAGATCAGCTTGTCCCACTTGAACTGGTTGTAGGCGAAGAGCGGCTGACGGTAGGATACCGTCACCGGCTGCGCATACCATGTGTTCTCCGAAGACGAGCCGAACTGGTCGATACGGCGCAGATCCGAGTAGAGGTAGAGGGTGCCTCCGGTGAACGGTATGTTCTGACGGAGCTGGAGGCCCACGCTGTTCTGCATGTTGTAGTTCTTGGTATAGAGCATCTCGCCCGTCTCATAGTTCTGGAGCAGGCGAAGGGAGCGGTCAAACGAGCCCAGTTCCCCGTACAGATGCAGGGACGGCAGGCGGCTGGCCTGATAGGCCCGCCACGCCCAATAATCCGAGACGAAGGAGGACTTGGCGGAAAGAGCCGCGACCGAGCGGACGCGGGCCTCGGATATCACCTCATCAAGGGTCATGTCCTGAGCGTGCAGAGGAAGCAGCGCAAGGAAGAATCCGAACAAAAAGTTTACTCGATGAACCATAGGCAACGAATAGTCACTCACAAATATAATGAAAATTATGGTTTGAACACACCGATGATGAAATCTTCAGGGACGAATCCGTCGTAGCGGCTGTCGCGGGAATCGCAGACATTGTCCCCGACGAAGAAATAGTAGTCCTTGGCGAAGGTGTAGACCTGTCCGGCAAGTTCAGACGCGGGGCGGCCGGTCTCGTATTCTATCACCCGGGAGTATATGTTTGCGGCTTCCGGAGAGAGCGTGACGCTCATCCCCTTTCGGGGCACGGCCACGGGGCCGAAATCCTTGACGGTCCACTCGTCCTGCATCTGTGCGAACTGCCCGGCGCGCAGACACTTGAGGCGTAGCAGGAGAGAATCCGGCATTTGCTTGAGACGCTCCTCGTTCTGTGGCGGCACGCCTATGCTTCCGGTCCGCGAATTGACATAGCGTGAATCTATGATGCTGAGGGTGTCCCCGGGGCAGGCGGCGCAGCGTTTGGCGTAGACATAGTTGACCTTGAAGCCAATCTTGCCGGGGCCCTTGCCGCCCGGGCTGTTGTAGACCACAAAGTCCCCCACTCTGACATCGCGCAGCCCGGGAAGCCTGAGGCAGTGCAGCTGCGGCTTGCTGAAATCAAAGTCAGTGAACACCCTCGGGCCGGCGATGAGCTTGTTGACATATACGGCCCGGCCGCCATAGAGGGTCGGCTCCATCGAATGGCCCTTGATGATGAAACGGTCGCAGATCAATGCCCGCCGGGCATAATGCAGCAGCACCAGCGAGCAGAGTGCGATACAGACTATGCTCACTATCTTAATGATATTTTTGGTTCTTTTCTTCATTTGCTATTGGTTCGGGTAGCGACAAGGCGAGGCGGTCTGGGGCGGTGGCTGGAGGGGGCGGCGGATTTATCACGGCGCGGCCGGGCTCAACGACAGAAGATCGCATGTACCTGTCCATCATAGCGAGAAGGCAAAGTAGCTCAATTGTCCGCTGTCAGGGTCGGAGAATATCTCCGAGAAGAACCTGTTCCCGATTTTTCCGGCCACGCGGAAACCTTTAGGGACGCCAACATCGCCGATGAGTACCCCGTCACTGTAAATCTGGAGCCCGTCGACAGACGAAGCAGCTCCGCGGGCGTAGCTTCTGAAAATATAGCCACCAGCGACTGCAATCTTCCCGTATGACCCTTTTTCCTGACGATTCTTTATGTACTTGTCCGCATCTCCGTAGGAACGGACAGAAAGATAGTCCGAGTCCACTTCCCTTCCAGCACGGCCGAATGCCTCAAGAGCATGGAAGTCCATGTCACAGCGATAAATCGTGGAGTCCGCCTCGAAATTGACATAGAAACCACCATCCGACGGCGTAAAATTCACAAGATTGAAACTGGCATATTTATACGGCTCAGAGACGTACACTCGCGGATATCCTTTGCAGAGAAGAGTGACACCCTGGCTTTTGATGTCGATTTTCGCTATGTGGAAAGAGTTTTCCAGATAATCCCCAGTATGATCGAAATAATTGAACTCCGGATGTTGAGAATCGAGATTGATGTGGAAATATCGGCCATCGTATGATGACTGAATATCCTCTTCGGGATACGAATAGTTGCAGAAATTCTCAGGAGAACGTCCCATGTCAGGCTTGAAAGCCATCATTGTATAGGCTGTTCTGTCTTTCGAAGCGTCATATACTTGGAAATCAAGCGTTGATCCGGCAATGCAGAGGTCTCCTGCGGATGAGGCCGCACAAGCAAGGCCATCCTTGATCTTGATTTCCTTGGGCCCGTTGCCCATGCCTAATGCTCTTGACTTAAGATGACCGTCCGCATTGAATACGAAGAGGTAGCCGAAGTACTTGTCATAGAAGTACAAGCCGTCATCTCGATATACTCCGGAATAGCCGTCTCCTGAAGTATACACGGAATCCAGTTGGATGCGCTCAAGCTTAAGATCGGCATACTGAATGTCCGCGCTTGACTGACTGCACTCCGGCCAGGACGTGTCAGCCTGCCTGCTACAACCGGCGGCGAGCAGAACTGCAACAAAAATGTAGATTGTTTTTTTCATCTGTCAATAAGGTTTTATCCGTTCTTTCAAGACAAAATTAATGAGTTATAAGAAAAACTATCTGTGATTTCCATTTCTCAGCGAATCCAGTGACACAGTGGTCTCTTCCTTGAGCCTCAGCATGTTGCGATGCCCGTCACGGACAGGCACAGAGATTATCTTCTCTCCGATACTGATGGCCGCAGCGTTGTCACCGCAGCGTATTTTGAGCCGCATCAGACGCACGAGAGGATAGATGCGGCAGGGGACCATATACCAGGCCGTAAGGTATTCGGCCTCAGCTGCCCCCGCATCGCCGATGGCCTCTGAATTGCGCCCCATGATGACATGGAACATAGGATCGGAGGAGATTCCGGCGCCTTCGGCAAGGATTTCATTGCTCTCTTCATGCTGCCCCGACTGGTAGAGAAGGTATCCCCTGCTGTACATCTCCCGGTATGCGCTCCTGTCGATCAGGCCTCCTTCAAGCCTCGACGGGCGCGAGAGGACGAAAACGGCGACAGCCGCCCCGGCAACCGCAAGAGCGCGCAGGCAAACACATTTCCAGCCTGAAGCCGCACGATACCGAGACGGTACGGCAGAAGCCAGAAAAACAAGCAATAGGACTGATGTCTGCGGGACGCTCAACGGGTATGAAGCCAGAGCGAAAACCGCCCATGCAATCAGACCCGGGGCCATCAGATCCATGCGTCTGACAAGCATGAAGATCGCCCCAAACATCACGGCCAAAGATAGAACCAGCCCCAGCACACCAGCCTCCATCCCGATGCCAAGATATTCATTGAACGGGAATTCCGGACAACCGGCCACACGCACGACAGACTCCGGCACATCGGGAAGATGTTCCCGGAAAAACTGTTCCTGCACCTTGCCGTATGTACCGAGAGCCGTTCCATGCCCGGTACCGAGAGGGTGCTGTGCTATAGCCATGGCCTCAATCCGCCAGATGTGCAAGCGCCCAAGGGCGGAATCGCGCTTCATCATGAACGCCCCACCAACGGCAACAAGAGCAAGACCAGCCACAGAGAAGCACAATGCACGATGACGGCGAACCCACTCCCGCGACTTCCTGTCCATGAGCAGGACTGACAGCAAGGCGGCCGCAAGGGCGAACCAGGCAGCGCGGCTCATCGAAGCCGGGAGCACCAGAAGCCCCAGGGTGAAGTTCAGCGTGGCGACACCGAACAGCGCAGCGCGATAAAAGCCACGGCGACGCCTCCAGAAACGCAGAAGATACCCTCCCGACACGGCCATCGTCATGGCGATGAAGCCGCCGAAAGGTCCAGGATTCTCAAAATGCCCGGTCAGCACAAAGGCCGGATTGAAAGACGGCTCCAGACCAATAATCTGCAGCAGCCCATAGAACGACTCATACGCACCCCACAAGCATACTGCGGCAAAGGCCGCGACCCTCATCGGGACGCGCCCTGCCCGAAACGCCAGGCACATAGCTATGAACAGCAGCAGATAGAGCATCTATTTCACCTTGACATGCACGACCACAGGACCGGCATCCGAACCTCTATCCGGGAAAAGACGCTCAGCATCAGGAGGAAGAAGCACAGAATAAAAATCATCTCCGTTACCACCATCCGGCCATACACACACCTGCTCCCCATTGATTTCAACCTGAGGCCCAAGAACATCATCCGGCCCGGAAATGGCCGTGGAAAAGAGCAGCGAAGCGTCCTTCAGAGACCAGACCGTCCTGTACAGTTTCTCAGAATGATTAAAACTGCAAAACGCATAATCCCCATAGACCCGACAATCAACATTGTCAATATACTTGGACATCGCAGCATAGTCAAGAGTAGAATACAGGCTCTCCGGCATCTTATATTTGCCAGGCTGAAGTACCATATATGGAACGGCCGCATCAACGGTAATTCTGTACAAAGTATCGGACAACGCCGGCTGGAAGATGTAGGCACCATTCCAATTCTTGACGCCCTGAGGCCTAAGCATCCTTGATTTGACTCCATCAGGGCTGAGCTTGTAGCTCTTGAGAAGCATCCCGTCAGGGGCGAAGATATCCAAATCAGTGTCAGAGCCATACATATTGCCCACGCATATATTGCCATCTTTAATATAGCAGATGTTCTTGCCGCGCTCCATAGACTTTTCGCTGACGAAATTCCCTTCCGCATCGTATGTCAGGAATTTCCCGGACATCTCATCCGCAAAAGTGAACTTGCCACCACGGTACTCAATGCCGGACACCGACAGATACTCCCCCGGCCCACGGCCGGTACAGTCAATCACGAGTTCGGCCCGCCCGTCAGACTCATCTACGCGGAAGATGCGCGTCGGTCCCTGAAGCTGATGCTCTACCAGCCCGAAATGCGAGCCGTCAATACGGAATACCGACTGTCCCATATCCTGAAGCACAATGCTTGAAGGTGCCTTCACATCATTGAAAGAAACAACATCGAAATTCCTCCCGACGGCAACCGCATCACCACAAGGGCGGACAGCTTCGGCAAGGTCAAGAGTCAGCACATCGGCAGGCTTGTCACCGCCACAGGAATACAGGCCCGCAAGCAGGCATAAAGGTAAAAGAGAACAATATTTTTTCATTTCACTAGTTTTTCTAAAATCAGACCTCGTCGGTTACAAAATGCAGCAGTTTCCCCGAAGGCCAGGTGGAAACGGCATAGAAGCCGTCATCCGTCAGACTGATCGAGCAGACTGGGCGGGACAGAAAATAATGGTGCCTGATATTTCCCTGCCAGTCATAGACAAGGATATGACTGCACTCGTGGGAGGGCATTTCACGGTCTGTTATCCTATGTCCGGAGTACAAGATATAGACACACTTACTATCGGCAATTACCCCATTGAAATAGCTTTTCGCCGTCCGCCCATGAGATTCCTTTTCACCATCGAACTGAGCTTGTAATCTTTTTGACTCCCGCAGCATATCTCCAGATACAGAAGCGAATGAAACAACAGGCACGTTCACATTGGCAGCACACAGATGCTTCCCGTCCGGGGAAGAAGCATACCGCGTACTCAGCATAGCCGACAAAGCCCTATCCCGGTCCTTGGACAGTCCAGCAATTGCCTCAACACCTGACAGGAACTTACCTTGCCTGTCATAGAGCGCATACCAATAATTCTCATCAATGAGGCATCCGGAGACGAATTTATCCTTTCCGCATGATGTGAGGTACACGAGCCTGCTGCCTTTGCTGAAATCCCCCACCGTATCACACACAGCCGCACGGGCGGCAATTGACTTCCGGACATCCAGCTCTATGCACCTTGTCCGCGTGAAATCATAATAACGGATGGCATTCCCTGATTTATGCAGGTCCGCCCCAGAGACAATCTCTCCAGGCCCCCTGCCACGGCGTATAGCATAGAAGTGCTCTCCGCTCCCCGGGTTGACAAAAAGCAGATGGTAATCCCCGTCAACTGATGAAATTACAAACCACCCATCGCAGGTATTCACGACATCCATCGGCTGCCAATACCCGTACATGTCCAAATCTGACGAGTCCACAGGGGATATAGCCTGCTCCCCGATCTTCAAGCTACGAAGATACGGATCATCCGCATACGGAGAAATGCAGGAAACTACTGCCGCCAGCAAGATGACGGCAGCAGCAATAATCTTTTTCTGTCTGAATATCATGCCTTATGGTGTCCCTCCAAAACTTCTCCCAGTGTCGTGCAAGCAGAATGAGGGCATACCATACAGAGATCCCCGACGATGATCTCCTGGTCCATCAGCGCCTCCAGATCCTCGCAGAAGAACTCGTCTTCGTTTCCCCCGAACACCGTCCAGCAGGTAGCCGCCCCTGCGGCCAGAATGATTGCGGCAGATGCCGCGATAATTGCTTTTTTCATAAGCATTTGATTTAAAGTTTATAAACATTGCCCTCCGGAACACCAGTCGGGCTGCATTTTCACAAACATACTCCTACCCCTTGCACCGCGCAACAAACACCTCAGATGCTTCCGGAGCCTCACGGCTTGACAGGTACACACCGTTCACTTGTGAGTCAGAGCCACGAAAATATATCACGCCATCATATGAGGTGGCATCAAATCCGGCCACCGAAGCCTCCGGATAGGGCAGAACTTCAACTCCCGACATCTCGGCGAACTCCTGACGCAGAGCATCAGCCCGGGACTCCGGCGCCACGACAAGAAGGCCCTCCATATCCAAAGACTTCAATGTCTCCACCTCCTGCGACAGGCATTCCCCACAAACAGCCGGAGGCACAAAAACGCCAAGGCCAGATGGCACTGCTCCAACGCCGGCACGCTCCAAAGCCTCTCCCACCTCCGGCACACCGATCCTGGCTGCATCCAGACAATATTTTCTCAAGGCAAAGACTCCATCGGCCGACATTTCCGTTGTCTCAGACACTTCCACTGACGCCCTCTTCTTCAGCAATGACATCATACTGGCGCTCCCTGACGGGTCTCCAATCAATATCGGGCGGCCGGAACCGTCAAGGAAGAAACTGTGGAAACGGCTGTCGTCAGGGATAGAGGGGTTATGTCCGCGAAACTCCCGCCCCGAATCCAGATACACCGGGAATGGAATCTCCGAATGGGAGAGGAGATCACGGACTTTTGCCTCTTCGCCCTTCTTGGCGGAAATCAACACCACGAGCCGGAAGTTCCCGCTCTCTTCTGACAGCCTCTCCACACTATCATAGACCATGAGCTTGGAAAGGCGGCACGAAGTACATTCCGTGGAGTCGATGAAGATAACCATCTTCGGCCCGGAGAGTTCCTCCCGATGGACGGGCACGATCGCCCCGCCCTGCGACTTCTCCATCTCAGCCGGAAGCACTATCTCCGAAGCCATAAAACGCTTCATCTCCCTCTTGAGCTCCATACGGGTGCAAGAGGGGACAAGAATGAATGCGGCCATTATGACCGGAAAGCTCTTGGATATCACCATGTCAAAGCTTGTATCTCCTGAGGGTCTCTGTCTCCGAATCAAATGTAAGCAATGTGCCACCATTGATGTCTATGGCATCAACCCCCTCATGCAGGAGGTATTTGCAGACCGGATTGCCCTCCCAGTCGAAGACCAGGAGTTCACGTTCTTCCGTCCCCTCCTCGCCATAAAGGAGGACAAAGCAGTCACCACAAGGGATGCAGGCCCAGATACTCTGGCTCATTCTGCCTGTCGCCTTGAAATCCTTCTCGACCTTTCGTACCGGCACTGACTTTCCGAGAACAACCGACTTACGGAAATCAGAATGCAAAGAATATATGTTGACAACATTCAGGAAAAGAGACGCCTCCGCAATAATGTCCCGTTCCGGATTGTACGCAGGCATGGTAGACAGCACATTGAACAGAAAGCCGTCATTCGGTGTCTCAATGCTGGCGGCATCAAGCTCCGCCGCATTTGGCATCGGCTGCAGTTTTCCCGAAACATACAGTTCCCGGACTTGCCTGCGGCTGTTGTCTTCAAGTTTCTTGCATAACACAGTGGAATCATTGAGCATCCATTTGAACGGCACACTCTTCAGATCCTTGAACCCCGGGACGGCTTCAATTTCTTCGCGGCCGTCCGAGAATGCGGCCGAAACATTCCACCGCAGGACATCCTTATTCACACCGAGCACATCCATATACAGCGAATCCCCGGAATAGCGGAGCAGACTGTTTGACCTGGACGGCCCGGTAAACGGAAGCAATTCAGCCGGACCATTGCCGTGACGCAAGTACTTCCCTCGAGACTCCAATGTCCTATAATCAAACAGCGCAACAGCGGGATCATTCCTAGAAGACAATGCCATAAGGACTGAATCAACACTTATCATACTCCTCATGCCCGGCACATCAATCGACACAAGCTCCGATTCGTCAAGTTTAAGATCATGCTGTTCCGGGAACGCCCCGGCCTTCTCCACGTTACTGAAGACCATTGACCCGCTCCCCGCGCAGGACGCGAGGAGCAGAGGCAACAGTAAAGAGACAACTTCTCTAAATGCTTTCATTTTTTATCAATATTATTATCGTCCATTCAGATCTGACAACCTACATTTCCAAAGCAACAATCCATTGCCAGCATCAGCCATCAGATTCTGCACTCCAGCTGAAAGATGCGACACATTGTCAATTAAAAACCATATACCTCAACCCGTGCCGCTTCGTCAGAGGTAAGGATATATACATTTCTATTCTGCCAGTCCACATCGAAAGACCTGAAAGGGCCTGGAGTCTCAAAAACTTTGGATGGACGGCCCTTGCGATCGAACAGCAGGAGTTTAACGGCTCCCTCGGAAGCTGCCACAGAGCCTTCCGTATAAGCCCCGACATAACCCACCATGAATTCGCCGGTTCCAGCCGCCACCCCGTCAAAAACCTTGACGAACGGCTTCTGGGCATACATCATGCCCATCGGAGTCTCGCGGGCCACAACACCGACATCAATCGGTTCTGGACCGACAAGCCTGCGGCATTCCGACAGGTCAGGGGCGTAGACATCTATGACATTGAAACTCTTGCAGCACACTATGACCCCTCCGTCATGCGCCACCGCGAGATCAGACTGGAACACAGAATTGCGCAAAACGGATTTGTCCAGCAAGTCGGAATACGGGAATGAGCCCACCGTATCCACTGCGGCACCGGCCGCATCCAGGACACACATCCTGTTGCCGGAAGAGGATGACGCCAAAATCAGAGTCTCTTCATCCCGGAATGGTATCGCTCTCATGAACTGGCTCTGTAGTTTCCGCTCCCCGTCAAAGCGAAAAGAGCCATCACTGCCAATGGCGAAAGAGATGAGTTTCCGTGTCGCCAAATCTGACACCCACAAAGTCCCGGCCGCATCCACAGACAAATCCCAAGGAGTCACAGCCTCTCCCGGGCCACGGCCGGTCGGCAACAAACTTTCCACCGATCCGTCAACGGGATCGAGCACCTTCAATTGGGATTTGACGCCTCGTTCAAGCAAAAGGATCGCGCCTGACGGATGATGTTTCACGACAGCCGGATTCAGGACTCCGAGTGGCTCGCAATCATAAGTCCGCAGTTTCTCCAGACGCCCCTCTTTGAAAGAGTCTTCGGAATAGGACAGCTCCGCCCTGCCGCCGCCCGAGCAAGACAGCAGCAGAGCAAATGCTGAGCATAATAATATAAATTTCAATCGAACCATACTTTCATGTCAATGCTATTTCGGCCTGAAACTCTCAGCCGACTCACTTCAATTCATATCTCAAGAGCATGTCCCCTCCAGTTTCAAGGTCGATGCTCGTGGTATAGAGATACCTGTCGTCAGACGACGGGCAGAATGTGCTGTATGGCCTGTCCGTGCGGATGCACTTTATGAAGCGGCCATCCCAATCGTAAATCTCGATCTCATCGAAACAATATGAAGGGTATCCCTTATAGTCTTCAGACTCACTAAAATCATCTCGGTACAGTTTGGCATATATCCGCTCATCCGTGCACTTGACTATAATCCCGGCATGTTGAGCTTTATCATAACGCACATTATGATTCTGCGAAGTGAATTTTGGCAAGACATCATATATCAGATTCTTCACGGCGATTCCGTTCCCATCAATCCCCATTATAGCCAGATATCGACCCCTATCTGCCGCATAAGCAAAAAGTCCATCAGGGCCTGGCCCTATAGATGAATTCATATACACCATCTGCTTCACCTCCGTCTCGCATTCATTGCCATCATCCGGCCAAAAGGCCAACGGCGCCACCACAGAATTGTTGAAATCAAGCAAAGAAAAAATCTGCTCGCCCCCAGGTTCTCCCGCACAGGCCACAAAGCAGCCAGGGGAGTTGCGGATAAAATAACCGACAGTACGCATCTGCGGGAAGTCAGATTCGATATAACGCCTCCAACCAGTATAATCAGACAACGCCCCGGCCTTTTTCAGCGGTATCCCGTATAATGCCGTGAAGCCCATCGGGTTTGAATCCATCACGAACAGGCTGTCACCGCCCACACAGTAGTTGGCATAGATGAACTCATACGGGCCACGGCCTTTCTTGACACCACGGTCCTGCACCTCGACACTGTCACCATCAACCCGGCACAACGCAATCTTCGCATTGTTGTCTGTCGTCTTTACAAGCAACAGCTCGCCACACGACGACAACAAAACCGGAGATGGAACTTGAACATCATCAAAATGCAGGACTTCACCCGACAGTTCCTCTGTAACTGGTTTCCGCTCATTCGTCACTTGATTCTTCCGTTGACAGGAAAATGTCAACGGAAGAAGAAGCGAAAAAGATAGAAGAATAGAAAGAAGCCTCATTTGTTCCTATGCATTTCCACACTTACCCATTTTCCAGGCATATGATACACACAAATCCCATTCGGATCACTCTCACAAGCACTTGATTTAACATCGTAATTCGCGTCTACATGTCAGCGGTCACAAAGCGTAACAACTTCCCAGAAGGCCAGGCAGAGGCGGCATAGAAGCCGTCATCAGTAAGACTGATTGAGCAGACAGGGCGGGACAGAAAATAATGGTGCTTGATATTTCCCTGCCAGTCATAGACAAGGATATGACTGCACTCATTGGACGGCACTTCGCGGTCTGCTATCCTGCGTCCGGAGTACAAAATATAGACGTACTCTTCATCGGCGCATCCGCCATAGAAATAACTTTTTATAGTCTCTAAACGCTTCTTCTTCTCGCCATCAAACGAAGCCTGTATCCTCTTTCTCTCTTGTAATTCATCTCCTGTTACTGAAGCAAATGAAACCACAGGCACATTCACATTGGCAGAACACAGATGCTTCCCGCCCGGAGAAGAAGCATAATGCGTACTCAGCATAACCGACAAAGCCCTGTCCCGGTCCTTGGACAGTCCAGCAATGGCCTCAACACCTGACAGGAACTTACCTTGCCTGTCATAAAGCGCATACCACCAGTTCTCATCAGCGAGACTTCCCGACACGAACCTGTCCTTACCGCAGGATGTCAGGTAGACAAGCCTGTTACCCTTACTGAAATCCCCTACCGTATCGCACACAGCCGCCCGTGCGGCAATCGACTTATCGATGTCCAGTTCAATACACTTTGTTCTTGTGAAATCGTAATACCGGACTGCATCTCCGAACTTGTGCAGACTACCGCCGGAGACTATCTCCCCCGGCCCTCTGCCACGGCGAATCGCATAGAAATGCTCGCCGCTTTCAGGATTCACAAAAAGCAGATGGTAATCCCCTTCAACAGATGAAATCACAAACCAGCCTCCGTGAGTGTCCACGACATTCCTCGGCTGCCAATATGCGTACATGTCCAGATCCGATGAATCCGACGGCGAAAGCGTCTGCTCTCCTATCTTCAAATCTCGCAGATACGGATCATCCGCATATCTCGATGTGCAGGAAACCGCTGCCGCCAACAATATGGCGGCAGCAGTAAAAAACGCCACTGGTTTCATCACGGCCGGATATGCTCAAACAAGACCTCTCCAAGTGTCGTGCAGGCAGAATCTTTACAAACCATGCACAGATCCCCGACGATGATCTCACTGTCCATCAGAGCCTCCAGATTTTCGTTGAAGAACTCGTCTTCGTTTCCCCCGAACACCGTCCAGCAGGTAGCCGCTCCTGCGGCCAGAATGATTACGGCAAACGCCGCGATAATTGCTTTTTTCATAAGCGTTTGATTTAAAACATATAAGCACTGCCCTCCAGAACCACGCCGGCCCTTATTTCCACAAGATCGTCAATTCTAATTTACAGCCAAATGCGATGGCGGCCAAGATGAGCACGACAGGTTGCATCATAGAGTCGTCCGCCCAATATACTTCCGGCCATCGGCATCACTCAAAATAGCATAGATAATGTCCGGCACATCCGGATCAGGACAAATACTGTCTATTCTATAATTCGAGCGATATATGGATATCGGGTTGCCGCGCCAGTCGAACACGGCGATATTCTTGAACAGTAGCGGACGGGCGTCTACAGAGGCCCTCTTCTGCTCTGCGCTGGTCGATTGGCCGTCATAAACAGCATATATCCGATTATCCGATGCACACATCCTGTCAAATCCGAAAACATAGTCATCCTGATACACATAGCCGCCGTTCTTACATGTGATTTTAGGTTCCAGGAATCTGCATTCGGAGATAAGTCTAATGCCGGATGATATGTCGAACAACTCCAGCAGGGCTCCGCTCGCCGTCGAAACGGCTACCTTGGAACCATCCGGAGAGAATGCCACCTTCGGCTGTTGATAGAGGCAAAAAGACTTCTCCCTCTCAGCAACGGGAGACCCGTCATAATGCACTTCCCGACCAGATAAATCACATATGGACAGACGCCTCACGGCCGGGGCGTCCGGCAACAGATAAGAGTAATTCACAAGAAACAGAGTCTTGCCTCCTGGCAATTCAGAATAATAACTGCACCATTGCGGACAGGCAAGACTGTCCTGACGGCAAGCCGATTCTCCTCGTGTCATAAAATCAGCCACAGAAAAACTCAGACCGCCATTGCCAGACAATTCATGATAGTGAACGGTGTCTTCCACAACGCTGACACGGCGAAATCCACTTATGGATTCAAGCGGGCCGCGCCCGTACTTAATGCCGGACTTCTGTTCCTCGCCCGTACCCTTATCATAAACAGTAACAGTGTTGTCATCGGCAGTCCTCCCAAAGACAAGCAGCCAGTTTCCGTTAACCGCAATCTGATACGGGTAATACATCAATTCGTTCCCAATCAACTCGAAACTGAGATCGTATTCATGCTTGAATTCCGGAGCGGAATACAAATCGCCGCCTGAGCAAGACGCCAGCCACATCAAAACAAAAAGAAGCAGTAACGCTGCTGAACTCCTAGCCATCAGTCGCATACATGATAAATCCCATACGCCGGCCCTTTATGTCCGACACCTGCATCAACAAGTTCGCCACAAATAGGGCATTCCGTAACGCAATCGTTCTCCAATTCCTCACAATGTCCACGGTGCTCCGATTCAGAATTGAGCAGCGCCTCCAGATTCTCGTTGAAGAACTCGTCTTCGTTTCCCCCGAACACCGTCCAGCAGGTAGCCGCTCCTGCGGCCAGAATGATTACGGCAGATGCCGCGATAATTGCTTTTTTCATAAGCATTTGATTTAAAGTTTATAAACATTGCCCTCCGGAACACCAGGAGGACTTCATTTTACGTCTCACCACCAGATTTGCCGGCCTCCTTCGTATGTGAATATGCGCTCCTCCTTGCCGCGCGTGAGGTCATGCAGGAGCAGAAGGGCATTGTCCGGCACATTCTCGAATATCAGTTCCTGGCTCCACCTGTCTCCGGTCTGACGGCCCAGTGACACCCAGCGGCCGTCCCAGTAGCAGAGTTCATATTCCTCGCCGCCACGGATGAAGTTGTCGTCCGAACGGGGAAGAAAACAGACCTTGTCAATGGCCACCGGCTTTCCAAGGTCGATGCCGGTCCATGCGTCCGTCTGAGCCTTCATGCAGGTGGCATAGGTCAGAGCATCACCGTCCGCAGCATTGGACATCGGATGCTGCGTGTCCGCGCAGCGATAGTTGCCGATGGTTTTCCCCTCCAGTTTTGAATATGGCGCATCCGAGCCGTATACCTCAATCTCGGAGATATCCCCAGTCGTGCCAGGCTTCGGCACATAACGGACATACCTGTAGCGGCCTCCCCCAACCTCAAGCGTCTGGAAATTATACCCTACGCTGTCCGGAAGTTCCATCACCTTTGCGTTCTTGAAACCAGCGTTGTCGGCCAGCTCGAAGCGGCCGCCCTTCATCATGTCGGCGAACTGCCGGGCACGCAAATCCATGAATTTGCGCTTCAGGTGAACCGTCCGCAGCCTGTCCGTGTCCGGTCCAAGAGTATGCGGCACAGCAGAACTGTCCACCAGCACCGGATATTGGGCCGGGACCAGAGTACCTTCCGCATAGTACGCAGGAAGATACACCGCCGGATAGCCCATGTCGGGGACCGTCACATCAGAACCGCGCCGCTTCTCTCCTGACACAGCCACCCAGTCCTTGTCGTCGAAGCAGCATAGGAACACATGCTTCGAACGGCCTGCACGGAAAAGGCCGGAAATAGACACGGCCGTCACAGGCATGTACTCTGCGCTCACATCTTTTATCCGTGGGCTCCGTAGGGCAGGAGGCAATTCAGAAAGTCTGAGTTGTGCAGCCAGCGACTCAGGCTGTATTGAAGACATTCGCCTGTATACTTTCGAGAGTTTATAAGTAAACTTGCGTTCCTTGACTGGAGAAAGCCATCCTCCTACAGTATAATGATATGTACTGTCCCCACGTATAACGCCACACCATGAGTGGTTTTTAGAATGATTCGCCCACTGCGGAGTGTAATCCGTCGCGACCGGAACTCCATAACTCCTTCCGAGATATGTAAAAAGCCCGAGATAGTCTTCACATGTTCCGCCGGCTATCCGCTTCAGAGATGACGGCGCTGGTGACGGCTTTCCGGAAGGATACCCTGTATAACTGCGATGAGGCTGGGGAAACAATCCGTTAACCGCGATACAGAAATTTTCCAATGTAGAGAACCCGTCCGCTGCAAGGGAATCCAGGGCGGGGCCGAATGTGTTCCTGTAGTCGTCTGTCCAGTCCTCGAGCAGTTCATCTCCGACACGGTAAGGGAGCACATATTCGCAGAACTCACCGAAACTCAGGCCTTCCGCCCACTTGGAACCGCGGACGGAAAACGCATCTTCTATACGCTTCTCCAAATACGAAGCACTGATATTCTGCGCGTCGTAGTACATGTCAAGATTCGAGAAATCCAGAGTCTTGAAAAGAGAGTCTTCAAATGCATATAAAGACCTGACATCCACATCCGGGCGATCATAGAACGCCGACAGCTCGCTGTAGTACTTGCGCAGCGCCGGGCCGTCCTTACTTCCATGCCGGCCCATGTTGCCGATAAGGAAGCATGCGGCACGATACTTCTCCTCCTCTCCGGACTCCCGGTAACGCTCCATAACGCGTTCCAGCTCAACACGGTTCTCACCTGCGAAGCGCAAGGTGCGTTCAACAGCGGACGGATAACGGGCGCATGACACAGCGAGCAAAAGCAATGTTATTATCAGTGGCGGCTTTTTCATGGTCTGATTACTATTGTAGGCGTAAAAATAAATACTTTTTCTGACAGCCGCAAGACTTTTTCTGAAAAATGCAAAACTTAAATGTTCCGTCAAAACCTTTTTACACCATCGGCCGCAGGAGCACAAACTTGCAAGCAGCCACAACGGCATAAAAGAAAACTATTTTTTATCAATACTATTATCGTCCATTCAGATCTGACAACCTGCATTTCCAAAGACTATGGTCATTCGAATTGTACATATACAACAATCCATTGTCAGTATCAGCCATCAGATTCTGCACTCCGGCTGAAAGACGCGCCATATTCTTGAGTTTCCCGTCAAAGCCGAACACGCACAAAGACTTGGAGACCGCAAGAGGATCAGATGTACCATCGCAATACAAGGCGTATATATTAGTATTATCCGCGCAAACGGACGCGAAATAGAAGCGGGCATCGCCCGGGTCGAACCTGACTCCGCTTTCCATACAATACGCCACGCTCGTTCCTTTAGCGACATCGCTCACCACAATATACGGCAAATAGTAAGGGGCATATGCGACATGGCTTCCGTCTGCAGAAGCGCAGGACACACCGGCAAGGAAGACTGTCGGAGGCATCTCATCCTTAGAACTCCTGATGCGACGGGGAACGGAGAACATGTCATCGATCACGTCAAGTTTCCGGCCGTCCGTCCGCCCATAAACGATCAAGGACGGCAGGCCGACTTCCCATTCAAGTCCGGGTTTCTGTCCGGTAGCACAAACCAATATCTTATCGTCACCATATGGCGCCGCCATAATGGCCGACAAGTATTTACGCTCTCCGCCCAGTCCGACAGCCCAGTTGTAGACAGTGGCTCGGTGCCGCAACGACTCGCTCACATTCCATTCGAGCAATTTCGAGTCCGGATATGAACACACATAGGCACACACATCCCCACCCTTTGAGAAAAGACGGCTTATCGGCAAAGCCTTCAATGGCTCTGAGGCCGAACGCCCGGCCGGACAAAAAGTGCCGAGCAGGCTGTCGGAACTCATGCTGCCGACAGCGAACAAATCATCCGACATGCCGGTCATCGAGACCACCCAATCTCCATACACAGCTGAATTAAAGGCATCGAGATTTTCTATCCCCACCCGCTCAAGGGTCACATCTGATTCCTCGACTCCGAATGTGTCCGACTCAATCGCACAGCGGATGAAATCCCCTGCCGGTATCCCGCGTGAGCAGGATACCGGCAGAAGGGCAAGAAGTAAAAAAGCGACACGCTTACTCAACATCTGTCAAAGCTTTTTAGTGCACATAGATGTGCCCGCCGGGCGTCCATAAGACTCCGACCCGCAAGTATATATCATGTCCGTGGTGGTTTGAGAGTCACAGAACAATCCGTGGGTATAACCAACACCGAAAGCACCATCAATAAAGCATGTACTGACAGGCGTCCCCTCGCCGCTCATCAACGCCTCCAGATTTTCGTTGAAGAACTCGTCTTCGTTTCCCCCGAACACCGTCCAGGAAGCGGCCGCCCCTGCGGCCAGGATGATTGCAGCCGACGCCGCGATAATCGCTTTTTTCATAAGCATTTGATTCAACACTATAATTCATGTCTACATGTCGGCGGTCACAAAGCGCAGCAGCTTCCCAGAAGGCCAGGCAGAGGCAGCATAGAAGCCGTCTTCTGTCAAGCTGATCGAGCAGACGGGACGGCTGAGGACATAGTGCCGCCTGATGTTCCCGTCCCAGTCATAAACCAAGACATGGCTGCACTCGTTGGGCAGCATTTCGCGGTCGGTTATCCTGCGGCCTGAATACAAGATATAGACACGCTCAGCATCGGTGCATCCTCCCAAAAAATAGCCTTTCGCAGTCCTGCCATGTGCCTGTTTTTCAGCATCGAATGATGCCTGTATCCTTTTAAACTCATGCACCTCATCTCCGGAAACAGATGCGAATGAGATGGTCGGAGTGGCCAAATTAGTCACGCAGAGATACCGTCCATCCGGAGAAGCCACATATTGCGTACTCAGCATAGCCGACAAGGCCCTATCCCTGTCCTTGGACAAACCGGCAATGGCCTCAACACCAGACAGGAACTTACCTTGCCTGTCATAAAGAGCATACCACCAGTTCTCATCAGCGAGACTTCCCGACACGAACTTGTCCTTACCGCAGGATGTAAGGTACACGAGCCTGCTGCCTTTGCTGAAATCCCCCACCGTATCACACACGGCCGCACGGGCGGCGATAGACTTCTCGATGTCCAGTTCTATACACTTCGTTCGCGTGAGATCATAATACCGTACTGCATCTCCAGACTTGTGGAGATTACTGCCGGAGACTATCTCCCCCGGCCCTCTGCCACGACGGATCGCATAGAAATGCTCGCCGCTTTCAGGGTTGACAAAGAGCAGATGGTAATCGTTATCCGATGACGATATTACAAACCAGCCATCTCCTGCCTCAACCGCTTTCCTCGGCTGCCAATAACCATACACATCCAGATCCGATGAGTCCACTGGCGAAAGAGTCTGTTCCCTAATCTTCAAGCCACGAAGATACGGATCATCCGCATATTTCGATGTGCAGGAAACTGCTGCCGCCAGCAAGAATATGGCAGCAGCAATTGTTTTTAAGAACTTCATCATGCAGGGTAGTGATCTTCCAAGACCTCCCCTAAAGTAGTGCAGGCATAACCAGGCCAAACCATACAGAGATCCCCGACGATGATCTCCTGGTCCATCAGCGCCTCAAGGTTTTCATTGAAGAACTCGTCTTCGTTTCCCCCGAACACCGTCCAAGAAGCGGCCGCGCCTGCGGCCAAGATGATTACGGCAGACGCCGCGATAATTGCTTTTTTCATAAGCGTTTGATTTAAAGTCTTAAACATTGCCCTCCGGAACACCCGTCGGGCTTCATTTCCGCCATGCTACTATATCGGCTGGGTCTCTTATGGTCCGGTCATAATCGCAGGCGTAAAAATAAATACTCTTTCTGACGGCCGCAAGACTTTATGAGTCATCAAAATCCCGCCACCCCGATATAATACCTGCCTTCATTATCTGAAAGAATCGCATATATCCGAGAACCATCGTTCTCGTCCGCGCACAGGTACATCACTCTGTATTCGCTACGGTACAGGATCTGCGGACGGCCCAGCCAGTCAAAAGCCGCAATGTTCCGATATATCAGAGGCCGCTCTTCTCGAGGCCGTCTTCTCATATCCCCATATCTGGTCTCCCCGTCGTAAGAGCAGAAAACCATGTCGTCCGTCGAGCACATGCCGCCAATGCCAAACACGGAGTCATCCGACCGCACGCTCGTCCCTCCTGTAACGGTCACGTCAGGATCCAAATAATACGATGCCGATATGTTTTCGATGCCGTCCGAGATGTCGAACGTCTCAAGTATCGCACCATACCCTGACGCCACCGCAAGGCGGGTCCCGTCCGGAGACACCGTCACATACGGCTGCATATATGTGACAAAAGACTATGCCGGGTCCTTGACAGGAGAACCGTCATACCTCGCCACAGTACCGTCAGGATTCTCCACGGAGACCGAACGCACCGCCATAGTATCTTTGGACTGGTATCCCTTGCTCTGTATTGTGAGAAGCCGGTCTTCCGGGAGTTCACGATAGTACATACACCATTTAGGAAGCATCCGGCTTTCTTTGGTGCAGGACATGGAAGAACCACTCCCGACAAACTCCCGCAACGAGAAACTCATATTCCCCATTCCGCTGCGCTCGTGATAGCGCACCGTGTCTCCGTCCAAAGTCACATTATAATACCCGTCAACAGTCTCGCCTGGGCCGCGGCCATAGCGCACGCCTTCGCGCACAAGCTCTCCAGTATTCTTGGAGAATACGAAAAGGGTGTTCTGAGACTCTGTCGAGAAGCCAGGAACGACGAGCAAGGTGTCCCGCTTCTTTATCCCCCAAGGAGTGAACATCAATTCATCCGACAAGAGTTCAAACCTGATTTCTTCCTCGGCTTTGAACTTCGGTGCGGAATACAAATCGCCGCCGGAGCAGGACATCAGACCTGCGGCCAGAATGATTGCGGCCGACGCCGCGATAATTGTTCTTTTCATTTCAATTCATATCTTAAGAGCATGTCCCCACCAGTTTCAAGGTCGATGCTCGTGGTATAGAGATACCTGTCGTCAGACGACGGGCAGAATGTGCTGTATGGCCTGTCCGTGCGGATGCACTTTATGAAGCGGCCATCCCAATCGTAAACCTCGATCTCATCGAAACAATATGAAGGGTAACCTTTGTAGTCTTTTTCTTCGGCTTTTCTGTCAGGATAGACCGAGACATACAACCTGTTCTGACTGACTTTAATCTTCATTCCCTTATGTTGGTCCGGCAAATACCTGATGTTGTGATTCTTTTCGAAAAATCGCGGAAAGACATCGTACAACCGGCATAGAACCTCAACTGCATCATCGACGGCCATCATCACGGCAAGATAACGGCCCGGGCGTGTTCCATAAACAAACCGTCCACCATCAAGGCCGAACACCATATTATTCATATACGCCATCTGTTTCACCTCAGTTCCGCATTCGTTGCCGTCATCCGGCCAGAAATCCAATGGTGTCACCGACACATCATTGAAGTCCAAGACGGTAAATATCTGCCGCGTTCCAGGCTCGCCGGCATTGACCACAAAACGCCCAGGGCCAATCCGAGCAAAATATCCGGCTGTGATCATCTGCGGGAAGCCGTCGCAAGGATAGCGCTTCCAGCAAGAATAATCAGACAGCGCCCCGGCCTCTCTCAACGGAATCCCGTATAATGCCGTGAAACCCATCGGACTTGAATCCAAGACAAACAGGCTGTCACCGCCCACGCAATAGTTGGCGTAGATGAACTCATTTGGCCCGCGCCCCTTCTTGACGCCACGGTCTATCACGCTCACCCCATTGTCATCCATTCTGCACAACGCAATCTTCGCGTTGTTGTCCGCCGTCTCTACAAGCAGCAGTTCGCCATATGAAGACAACAATACCGGAGATGGAACTTGAACTCCATCAAAATGCAAGACTTCACCCGACAGTTCCTCTGTAACTGGTTTCCGCTCATTGTCAAGCACTCTGCCACGCTGACAGGAAAGCGCCAAAGAAACAATCACGGAACAAGCCACAAACACCTTGACATTCATCACAATCTGCCTTTTTCAATATGCCGCTCAACAGACACCCACGCAAGGTTACTGATAAATCCGTATCTCGCGAAACTCATTGGTGTGAGTAAGAGGACAATACAATACGCCTATAATCATCAAAAATCTCTTTTTCATTGCGTTTATTCAGAATTTGAAAGAACAAAAAATATTTTCAGAATTAGAATCTATCGCCACAATCCTCGACAATGGAGAATCTATGCAGATGCTGCACACATGCAGGTCTAGATGGTATTCTTCAAGCAAAGTACCGCCAAAATCATAGACTCTGACAATATCTCCTCCATAAGGGACGTCCTCCCCTCCACGGTTGAGACGGGACTGTTCTTTTCTGTCGGCACCTGAATACAGGGCATAGATTCTGGCATCGTCAATGACAATGTCAAAGTAGCCGTCGATTCTTCCCACAGACACGGACGCCCCGTCCTTATACACATTCGGGAAACCTCCTGGGCCGACAACCGCTTTTCTGCTCATATCAGAGACATCAAAAATCTCAATAACATCCCCGAGCATAGTGGCAGATGCCGCCACACCTGCGCCGGCATCGTATGCCAGCACAGACTGCCACAGAGTCGGCAGATATTCAGGCGGAATCGTCTCCGACACTCCTGTCTTGTCTTCCAACATGCCATAAGAAGAATTCCTCAACCCGGAACCATCTCTTGACATGACCGAAAAACGGGAGTCAGATGAGGCATATACCGAAACGATATCAGACTTGCCAAAGTCACAGGACAGAAGCGGGTCGCGAAGCTCTTTGTATGCCCTTATAGACGACGGCTCCTTTTTTGCATCAAAGACATCCCGCAGGCTATAGCCGTAAATGGACTTTGAAGCCATTTCCATGAGGGAAAGGGTGTCTCCAATAACTTCAAACGCCGAGATTCCAAGAATCTCACCAGCTCCACGCCCCCTTCTGCCTACAGACGCCTGATACTCGAATTCAGGATATCTGAATATCTGAAGCATCTCATCATTCCGCGCCTGGACTATAGCAAGGGTGTCGAATATCCTGATTTTAGAGGGGAAACGGAAAAGCAACGAATCCTCCCCTGCAAAATGTATCGGTTCAGAAACAAGGTCTGTCACCTTGACATCCTGCCCCGGACGGCACCCGGCAACAAGGAGCGCCAAGGACACCGTCCAGGAAACAGCCAATACAAAAATAGCCAGCGAAACGCTAATCCTTAATGATCTCCAGAGCATATCGGTCATCGTCATTATCAACGCTGTGTCTCAAGAAGTATATCCGTCCTCCGGATGAGCACAGCGTCCGAACATCCACAGAACGCTTTGCGGACGACTCTTCAGTGCGCCTGAACCTCGAATCCGTCCGATACAGGCTCATTGTCAGATTGTCCTCGACAACTTTCAGTTGCTTGTCCAATTCGGCGCTCCCCTCATTCACAAGCGCCATAAAGCCTCGGCTCCCGGCAGACAGGGCGAGCGTGTACGAATTTGAGAACAGGTAACGCGCCGCTTTCATGAAGTCGCGCCCGATAATCCCGTCATCACCCACCTTGTCAACCTTGAACGTCCCGGAGGCAATCCGGCCCACATTCTCGACATCTCCGCCATCCAATGGCCACCTGTAAACATCGAGCGCATCCTTGGACATAAAATACAGATACCCGTCATAAACCGACATCGGAGCAGCCGCCTCGTTGGACAGAAGCAGGCGATGTTCCGGTCCGGTCGCGACAAGCGAATCCACGACCGCCCCGCTGCCCATATCAAAGACATCTATGACATGGTCGGCTCTTCTGCCGGCCGCATATATGTATATGCGGTTCCCGACAGGCAAGAAGTCCTTGATAGCGCTGCCATATTTATACTCGGCCAAACCTTCGCCGTCACGGCTATATGCGATGAATTTCGTCCGGCCTGAATCCCAGACATAAATCTTGTCACCATCGCCACGCACATAAGAGAGCATCTGATACTCATGGCGCCCGCGGCCTTTCTTGTTGAACGAACTGATTTGCCTCCCGTCGAAATCATATACCACGACATTATCGCCGGCGGCCACCACAAAACCATCACCTTCAATGATGCCAAGGGACTTGGGAGCGTCAAGCATCAGCAGGTTCTCGTCAAGGTCGCACACCGTCTCAGACTTTATTTCAGGTACCGAGCGCACGGATGGCCCTTTGCAGGATACAGAAAGAAGCGCTGCGCCTGCGGCCAGGATGACTGCGGCCGATGCCGCGATAATTGCTTTTTTCATAAGCGTTTGATTTAAAGTTTATAAATATTGCCCTTCGGGACACCGACCGGGCCTTATTTCCGTCTCACCACCATACCTGACAGCCGGCCATGCTTCCCATCCGGCCCATATTGCCTACGAGAAAACTTGCGGCTTTTTCATGGTATGATTACTATTGCAGCCGTAAAAATAAGTATTTTTTCGACAATTACAAGCGTCGCATCCGGAGAGCAGCGCCAAATTGAAATCCTTCAGCAGCAACACATTGAGAGTCTCTTCAACCACAGAATGCCGAAGAGACTCTCAACTGACTCACATCAATCATATCGCAAGAGCGAGCCCTTGTCCGTTTCAAGATGATGCTTGTGGTACGGAGATACCAGTCGCCAGACGACGGGCGACCAAGTGACTGATTTTGGGCAGGATGTGCCTTTTTGTATGTGATGGATGACTCAGGCCCAAGCGGGGACCGGGTGCGGGCTACATCAGCTTCCGAACCTCGTCTTCGCTGAGGCCGGAATACTTGGCGATGGCCTC
>ENA-OUQF01000359-OUQF01000359.1-human-gut-metagenome-genome-assembly--contig:-NODE-359-length-37065-cov-6.156498_pt1 | contig 37065 bp, 34 predicted proteins | sample MGYA00237947_ERZ548826 | MGnify/ENA primary metagenome ERZ548826 (study PRJEB26490, sample SAMN05194701) | human gut metagenome | biome: terrestrial biome; feature: human-associated habitat; material... | reverse complement strand
AAAGAGCTTTGTATTTTTAATAATGCAAAATATTGCTAAAATATAAAAACACATCTTCATGGTGCGGATATAACGGATCGGCGACATTCCCGTGACCTCGCGAAAGACCTTGCGGAACCAAACCGTCGAATAGGGCGTCATGGCTGCCATCCCGGCATTCCCATGAAATGCGAACAGGTCGTCGAGCTTGCCTTGTTTTTGGAGAAGCGAAAGCCCGACATTATAAAGATCGTGACCGTCGCGGCAAACGAAGACGATCTGATCGAAAGCTTCAAAGCCATGACGGCTTTGAGAAAAGAGCTCAAAACCGCCGTGAGCTATCACGCGTGCGGCAAGGCGGGAAGCCTGTCGCGCATTCTCAATCCCGCTCTCGGCGGGCATATCGTCTTTTGCGTCGACCGCTATAACGAGGGCAGTACCATGGAGCAGATCGATCGGAAAACGGCAAGAAGCGCGATCGATTGCCTGCGGAAAATCAACGGCGGCAGACTTTCGTAAAGACAAAAAGGCAGGAGCGGCGTTTTCGCTTGAACCCGGCGGAACCGCTGCAAAAAAACGCGTCGGCAAAGAATACTCTTTGCCGACGCGTTCTGTGTTTTTTATTCTTTTCCTTTTTCCGCAAAAAGCTCCGCCGCTTTCAGGGTGTTTTGCATGAGCATGGTAATGGTCATCGGTCCGACCCCGCCGGGAACGGGGGTTATGTACGACGCTTTTTTTTCGCACGAGGAAAATTCGCAGTCGCCGCACAGCTTGCCGTTTTCGTCGCGGTTCATGCCGACGTCGATCACGACCGCACCCTCCTTCAGCATATCGCCCGTCACAAAATTTGCTTTTCCGACGGCGACAATGACGATATCGGCGGCTTTTGTCTCGGCGGCAAGATCTTTTGTTTTGGAATGACAGATCGTGACCGTGCAGTTGCGGTGAAGCATCAACAGCGCCATCGGCTTTCCGACAATGTCGCTCCGTCCGATCACGACGCATTTTTTGCCCGCCGTTTCGATTCCGTATGCGTCGAGCAGAACCGTAATGCCCGCAGGGGTACACGGCACGAAATCATAATCGCCGATCATAATCTTTCCGACGTTCACGGGGTGAAACGCGTCGACGTCCTTTTCGGGAAGAATGGCGCGCTGGATCTTCTTTTCGTCGATCCCGTTCGGGACGGGCGACTGCACCAAAATGCCGTGAACCGCCTCGTCACGGTTCAGCTTTTCGATAAGGTGAAGCAATTCTTCCTCGGTCGTCTTTTCGGGAAGCGTGTATTCGAACGAATGGTAGCCCACCTCTTCGCATGCGCGCTTTTTGTTGCGCACATAGATCTGCGACGCGGGGTCTTCGCCCACAAGAACCACCGCAAGCCCGGGCGTTATGCCCGTTTTTTTGATAAATTCCTTTGTTTTCTCTGCAAGCGCCCTGCGGGTTGCGGCGCCGGTCGCTTTTCCGTCGATGATAACTGCCATTTTATTCCTCCCCGTCGGTTTTGTCCGACTTTTCAAACTGCGTGATATATCCGTCGAGAATCCCCGCGTTTTTCTTTGCCTTTTTGCTTCCGATAACGATCAAGACGATGCTTGCCGCAAAAAGGACAAGCGCTAAAATTTGTGAAACGCGGAACGAGCCGAGCATAAGACTGTCGTCGCGCATTCCCTCGATAAAGAAGCGTCCGAAGCCGTACCAGGCAAAATACCAAAGCGCAACTTCTCCGTCAAAGCGCTTGCGATTGAAAAAGAGATGGATCAGGAGAAGCCCCAAAAGATTCCACACCGACTCGTAAAGGAAAGTCGGATGTACGGCGATTTTTCCGACAAATCCGTTTTCGATCACCATGCGAAGAGGGTAATTTTCCTCAAAGTGCGGAGTGAAGATGCGTCCGATGAAAGGAAAATCGATATGATCGAGCGTTCCGTATGCTTCGGCGTTGAAAAAGTTGCCCCAGCGCCCGAAGATCTGTCCGATCATGACACCCGGCGCAAAGCAGTCGAGCACGGCGCGAAATTTGTTCTTTTTGTGCCGTGAAACCAAAAACATACCGAGAAGTCCGCCGAGAACGCCGCCGTAGATGGCAAGACCCCCTTCCCAAATCGCAATGACGTCGTAAAAGGTCTTGTAGCTTCCGTCGTTGAAAAACACGACGTAATACAGCCGTGCGCAGATAATGCCGAGCGGCAGCGCGATCAGCACGTAATCGAGCATGTCGTCCAAGGACAGTCCGCTCTGCTTTGCACGGTAGGCAGCGTAAGAAAAGCCCGCAATGATGCCGAGCACGATGATAACGCCGTACCACCGAATCTCAATCCCCCCGACCGAAAACGCAACGGGATTTACCGTAAAGGGCGGGATCGAAAGCCCGGGAAAGGAAATTTGACTGCTCATATTTTTCCCCCTCGATTCAATCGGTCGGGAGAATCTTCGACAACACGATATGATCCTCCGTAAAGTCCGCAAAGCGCGCTCTTATATCCGAAAGTGTGACCGACGCGATGATCTCGGGATAATCGAGCATATCATAGCCGCGGAAAACGTCCGCCAAAAATTCGTTGGCGATCTCCTCGGTGCTGTTGAACGAGCGGATGCACGAAGCGTAAAAGACGCGCTTTGTGCGTTCGAAATCCTCTTCGTTAAAGCCCGCCGTGCGGAAGCGCTCGATCTCGGCGAGAATTTCGCCGTAAACCTTGTCGGGATGATCGGAATAGCCCGAAATTTCGCAGAAGCCGAAATTTTTGTGCGCTTCGTAGCCGCACGAAAAAGCGGAATTGATGTCGCCCGATTCGTAAAGACGGGTGTAAAAATCCGACGCCTTGCCGAACAAAAGCTCGAGAAGAATTTCGTATTCCGCCGTTTTTTTGGCAAGCGCGTTTCCGCTTGACGGCTGATGCGTGTCCTTGATTCCGACCGAGAACAGCGGCATGGAGACCTTTAATTTCTGCGTGATCTCCTTTTGATAAACGGTGTCGGGTTCGTCGGGGAAAAGGCGAACGGGTTCAATCTCGGGCGCGTCGCACAGCACCTCGTCGGCGACACGCAGAACCTCCTCGGGGTCGATGCTGCCGCAGACGCAAAGCGCCATGTTGTGAAGATTGTAAAAAGTGTTGTAGGCGCGGTATAAAAGCTCGGGGGTTATCTCGGCAATGGTCTTAACCGTGCCCGCCGTGTCGATGCGGGCAGGATGGTTGTGATACAACGCCGTGAGCATGTTGAAATACAGCCGCCAGCCGGGGTTGTCGTCGTACATGCGGATCTCCTGACCGATAATGCCCTGCTCCTTTTGCACCGTTTCTTTTGTGAAATAGGGGTGCGTTACGAAATCGAGCAGGATCTTCAGCGACTCCTTCATATTTTGTGCCGCCGAGAAAAGATAAACGGTTTTGTCGCTCGAGGTGTAGGCGTTGGCGTCGGCACCGTATTCGGCGTACAGCTTGAAGGTGTCCACGCCGTTTTCGTTTTCAAACAGCTTGTGCTCCAAAAAATGAGCAATGCCGTCGGGCAGAGTATATTCGTTTCCGCCGACCGAAAAACGGTTGTCGATCGAGCCGAAATCGGTTCCGAATGCGGCATAGCCCGTTCCGTGATTCTTCGGAATAACGTAAATACGCAGTCCGCTCTTATGGCGCGCTTCGTAATAGCGTTCGTCGATTTTTTTATTCTCTTTTAAAGTAAACACGCTCATTCCTCATTCCCTCCGTTCTTCAAGGTGCCCTTCAGGAAGAAGATCGTGTCGAGAACCGTATCGGCGGCACAACGGGCAACCTGCTCCTTTGTGACGCGCCCGATCTCTTCGATCACATCCTCAAGCGTCCTTTCGCTGCCCGCAATACGACGGGACAGATACCAAAGTGCCATACCGGCGTTGTCGTCATACAGCTGACGATACGAATTGACGAGCGATTTTTTCGCCGCGAGAAGCTCCTCGTCGGAAATGTTTCCCTGCTTGGTAAGCTCCAGCTGATGCAGAATTTCCGAAACGGCGCGGTCGCGGTTTTCGACCTCGATTCCGCTTGCAACGGTAAGAATCCCCTTGTGTGCCTCGGGAATCGAACGGCAGTAGTAGCAAAGGCTCATCTTTTCGCGCACGTTGTCAAACAGCTTGCTTGTGGGCGAGCCGCCGTACAGCTCGTTGAAGAGATTGTAGACGGTGTAATCGGGATCCTTTAAGGAGTGTCCCGAGGAAAAGCCAAGAATCAGTTTTCCCTGTGCGACCTCCATTTCCTCGCAAAGCTCGTTCACGTCGGTCCTTTCGCGCTTGAATACCGCCGTCGGGATAAGCTCCTTCGGTTCCCGCTCCACGCCGCAAAGAAGCGTCTTTGACCACGAAACGACTTTTTCCTCCGCCGCGGTGCCGACGTAGTAAAGCTCGATCTGCGCCGTTTTGAAAAGCTTTTTGTAAAAATCGTAAAGTGCCTTTCCCGTGATCGCCGAAACACCCTTTTCCGTACCGTTTTCGCTCACGGCAAAATAGCTTCCGCGGCACATTGCCTCGTGGCATTTTTTCATGGCGTAGGCGTTTTTGTTGTTGATGAGCGAACGGATTGCATCGATCTGATTTTTCTTTTCGCTTTCGACATATTCGCCCTTGAAAGCGCCGTTTTCGAGAAGCGGCTCGAATAAAACGGCGTGCAGAGCGGCAAAGACGTCTTCACCGAGGCTCTTTCCGTCGGGGACGAGCGCATCGCGCAGAAAATCCATCGTAAAGCCGAGTATCTGATTTTCACCGCGCTTTAAAACACGCGTCGAAAAGCCGGTGGAGTAAAGATAATCGAGATGCTTCGTAAGACTCGCCATGGTGGGATATTTTTCACACCCGCGCCTTAAAACCGCAGGCAAAAGCGCCGCGTACGACGCGGTCTCCTCCCGCAGAGGAAGGATCAGATTAAAATCGAAATATTCGGTTTTGAATTTGTCCGACGGGATGATCGTAAGGGCGCACCCTTGCGATAAATGGATTCGTTTCATACAGTACCTCCGTTCTGTTATCGCTATTGTATCGAAACAAGACAAAACTTTTCCCTATTGTACTTCTTCCTATTATACATGAATTTTCCCGAAATGGCAATAAAAAATACCGCCGTTTCCGTAAATAATCGGTGAAACGGCGGAAAAAATCATAAAATTTCAAGCGACGGGAAAAGAACGCGAAATTCTACGTTCTCGTCGGGGGCTTTTTCGCACACCCACACGTCGACCTTTGAAAGGCTCGTTTGGGTGTAGGGCGAGCGGCGGCCGAGCTTTTCGCTGTCGCAGAGAAAGACCCGTTTTGCGCAGTTTTGCAGCATTGCCTCCCGCACCGTTACCTCCTCCCGCGAACAGTCGGAGACGATCCCGTCGAAGGACAGCGATTTTGTCGAAAAAAAGGCGATGTCCGCGTACATCCTTTCGAAAGTCCCCCGCGCGTCGGCGCCCAAAAGGCAATTGCGGTTATCGCGGCTCAGCGTTCCGCCCGAAGAAATCACCGTGAGAGAAGTCTCGGAAAGCAGACCGACAATTTCAATGTTGTTGGTCACGACGGTCAGCGTTGCGTTGCCCGCGATTTTTTCCGCCAGATAATACGAGGTGGAGGATTGATCCAAAAACAAAATGTTTCCGTCGTGAATGAGGTTTTTTGCCTTTTCGGCGATGGTTCTTTTCGCGTCGGCGTTTTGGTGCGAACGCTCGGGGAACGGCGGAATGTGCCGAAAATTCGAGATCGGTTCCGCACCGCCGTAAACCTTGCGCAAAAGTCCTTTTTTCTCAAGGGCGGTAAGGTCGCGGCGGATCGCCGATTCACTTGCATAAAGCTTTGCGCACAGCTCCTTTACGCTGACAAAGCCGCCCGCTTTCATCAAATGCAGAATCTCCTGTTCTCTTCGGTTTTTCAGCATAGCGCATACCTCCGTGAAAATGACGGATTTTGATGTTTTGAAGCGTTTTTCTTGCAAAATCGCCGTTTTTTGACCGACTTTTGACAAAGTGTTGATTTATTAAGCCCAAATAGAGTATACTACCGACAGAGAAAAATGTCAATAAAAAAGAGAAAAGGACGGGGAAAGATAAAAATGGATCGAAAGCCGTATTCGGTCGTCGCGATGGATCTCGACGGCACTTTAACCCAGCACAAGACGCCGCTCGGCGCGGAAAACAAAGCCGCCCTCGACCGTCTTGCCGAGCGGTATACGCTTCTTATGGTCGGAGCGGGGCAGGTCATGCGCATTTTCAATCAGATGGGCGCATATCCGCTCGACATTATCGGAAATTACGGGCTTCAATACGGAAAATACAATGAGAAGACGGGGCTTCCCGACATTCTGCGCGACGAGCATTTTCCGATCGACCGCGAAAAGGTCGAAAAGACCGCCGCCTATTTCCGCGAGAAATACGGATATACGCATTTTGCCGGCGACAGCGTGGAATACCATCCGTCGGGCTGTCTCACCTTTGCTCTTTTGGGAACAAAAGCGGCGGCGGAGGATAAGCTTTCGTTTGATCCCGACCGTTCCAAAAGAAGAAAGATCTACGACGAGGTGTGCCGCGCGTTTCCCGAATACAACGTCTTTGTCGGCGGTTCGTCGTCCTTTGACATGGCGCCCAAGCCGTATAATAAGTATTACGCGCTTGACCTTTACTGTAAGGAAAACGGACTTTCGCACGACGAGGTTTTGTACATCGGCGACGATTACGGCACGGGCGGCAACGACGAGGCGGTCTATCGTTCGGATTTTCCGTATCTTTGCATCGATTCCTACACGGATTTTGCTTCTCTTGCGGCGGCGCGTCTGTTGTAAGACATTCTGCATAAAGGCGAAAGCGGCGGTTTTCCGCCGCTTTTTGCATAAAAATCCGAACCGCGCAGTTCGGAGGGGAAACGGACAAAAAACAAAAAGCACTTGCAAAAGCAAGTGCTTTTTGTGGCGCGCTGCAAGGGACTCGAACCCCTGACCTTTTGGTTCGTAGCCAAACACTCTATCCAGCTGAGCTAGCAGCGCATATTGACTTCCGTCAACTCCTAAATAGTATCACATTTGCGCGGATTTGTCAAGGGCTTTTTTCGTTTTTTTCTGTTTTTTTGAAAAACTTTGAAAAAGGACGGATTTTTCCGTGCAAATGCGGCGTTTGCCGTTTTTGCGAGAAAAGAAATTCGGCACGGCAAACCGAAGTCTCCCGCGGGAAAAGACCCCGCGGGAGCATTTTTCACCTTTTCCGCCGTCCGAAAAAAGGGGAAATCGGACGGCGAAAAAAGTGTTGTCTATCGAAAGCGCGTTTGACTTCCGATGTATAAAGCAAATTTTTATGCGTTTGCCTTTGCGGCGGCAAACGCCTCAAGGCGCGCTTTTTCGTCCTCGGTCAAAGCGGCGCTCTCGTCGGCAAGAGCCGCTTCGGCAATGTCGGCAAGGCTTGCCGCATAGCGGTCGCCGTAGAATACGCACTCGACTCCGTTTGCGCTTGTGTACGCGATATACGGAACGACGGCGTAACGACGCGCGTAGTTTTCGGAGACGATATCGATCACGCAGACCGTGTAACGTATAGCGGCACGGGTAAAAAATGTAAATGGACAGCGTGTAGTGCGGCATGGATTATTCGGCGAAAAAGCAAAAAACAAGGCGTTCGCGAAAAGCGAACGCCTTGTTTGCCGCATGGGCGGCGGTTTAACTTTTTGTCAGATCGACTGAACCCACGTTACGATGGACATAACCATCACGACGAGGATAATCAGCGGGAGGACATAGGTCATATAGGGACGGATCCATGCGGGAACCTTAAGCCCTTTTCCGGTGTTGACCTCGGTGTGATAATTCTTCCAGCCCCATCCGAAACGGCGCGTGCAGAAGAGAACATACAGAAGGCTTCCGCCGGGAAGAAGGACGTTTGAGACGATGAAGTCCTCTATGTCCATAATGCCCTTGCTGCCGAGCACGATTTTATCCCAAAGGTTGAAGCCGAAGATGCACGGAAGCGAGAGAACGATCATCAAAGCGACGTTGATGATCGCGACGGCGGGGCGCTTCAAGCGGGTCAACTCAAGCCAGAAGGACATGATGTTTTCGAAAACGGCGATAACCGTCGAGAAGGACGCGAAGATCATAAAGAGGAAGAAGAGCGCGCCGATAATGCGGCCCGTTTCGCCCATGGCGTTGAATACCGACGAGAGCGTCGTGAAAAGAAAGCTTGCGCCGACCGTTCCCGCGTCGGCGGTAACGCCGTTATTATAGGTAAAGCAGGCAGGGAAAATGATAAGACCCGACGCAAGCGCAACAAAGGTATCGAGACCGACAATCGTCAGCGATTCGCCGAGCAGCGAACGATCTTTTTCAATGTAGCTGCCGAAAATGGCAATCGAGCCGATACCGATGCTCAAGGTGAAGAACGCCTGACCCATCGCCGAGCAGATGACTGTCCAAATTCCCGCCTCTTTTAGATTCTCGAAAGAGGGAACCAGATAGAATTTCAGCCCCTCGCCCGCACCCGAGAGCGTGCAGGAATAAATGCCGAGACCCAAAATAAGAGCGAGAAGCGCGATCATCATCCATTTCGTAATGCCCTCGACGCCCTTCTGAAGACCGATCGAGCAGATGGCAAAGCAGATGAGAATGACCGCAAGAGTCGAGCAGAGCATTAAGACGGGATTCGAAACGACTCCGCCGAACACCGCGCCCATATCCTCGACGGTTTTGGCTTCCATGATCGAGCCGGTCAGGTACTTGATGAAATAAATCGCCATCCAGCCCGAAATGGTGGTGTAGAACATCATGAGAAGATAGTTTCCGCCGATGCCGATAAATTTCATGAAGCCCCATTTTTGTCCTTTCTTTTCAAGAACTTCGAAGGAGGAGGCGATACTGCGGCGGCTTCCGCGTCCAACGGCAAGCTCGGTCGTCATGACGGGGATTCCCAGAAGAATCAGAAAAGCGATGTAGATCAGAACGAAGGCGGCGCCTCCGTAAGCGCCGGTCGTGATCGGAAAACGGTAAACGTTTCCGAGACCGATGGCACAGCCTGCCGAGATCAGGATAAAGCCCAAACGCGACTTGAATGTTTCTCTTTGTTCCATTTTGGTAACCTTTCACAGAGTTATTTTCGATATATCGGCGAGCGGTATACCGAATGTACAAAAGTATCTGTATTCTACCACATTTTTCCGCAAAAATCAAGTGAAAAGGAAAAGAAATGTTACAAAATGCGAATTTTCTTTCATATTTTTATAAAAAACGAAAACTTGCTCCCGCAAATCGCGCGAAGCCTTGCTTTTTACGCGCCGTTGTGCTATAGTTATACTGTATATCTTTAAAACATCGGAAAACGTATGCGCCGCATGATGCGGCGGCCGTTTTCGTATATTGATATTACAACATTCTATCGAGATCCAAAGCAGTACGGAGTGTATCATGTCTTATCTTTCCGAAAAAAATAAATCTTTTGAGCCGCTCGGCTCGCTCCGACACCGCACATGGGCGGAAATCGACCTTGACTGTGCGGAGCAAAACTATCGCATTATTCGCGAAAGCGTCGCAAAAAACGTAAAGCTGTGCTGTGTCGTAAAGGCAAACGCCTACGGTCATTCCGCCGTCGAGCTTTCACGCCTGTATGAGACGCTCGGCGCGGATTTTTTTGCCGTTTCCAACATTGAGGAAGCGCTTCAGCTCCGCCGCGGCGGAATAAAAAAGCCGATCCTCATTCTCGGCTACACAGCGGTCGAATGCGCCGAAATTCTGGCAAGGGAGGACATTCGTCAATGCGTCTATTCGGGCGAATACGGACACGCACTTGCACAAAGTGCCGCGGCGCGCGGCGTTTGTGTAAAGATCCATGTCAAGATCGACACGGGTATGGGACGGATCGGCTTTGCATACCGCGACAAAGAGCGGAACGAGCTTTCCGACGCGCTTTCGGTCTGCCGTGAGGGTGCGCTTGTTTCCGAGGGAATCTTCACGCATTTTGCCTCGGCGGACGAGAATCAAAACGGAGCGAAATATACCGAAATGCAGTTTTCGCGCTTCACCGCAGCATATGAGGCGCTTCGCGCCGCGGGAATCGATTTTTCCGTTCGCCACTGCGCCAACAGCGCGGCGATCCTCGATTATCCGCAATATGCGCTCGACATGGTGCGGGCGGGCGTTGTTTTGTACGGACTTGCCCCTTCGGGCGACATGGCGCACACGCTCCCGCTTTCGCACGTCATGACGCTTTGCACCGTCATTTCTCATATCAAGACCGTTTTCCCCGGCGACAAGGTGAGCTACGGGCGCACGTATGAAGCCGAAAGTGAGCGAAAAATTGCGACCGTTCCGATCGGATATGCCGACGGCTTCTGGCGCAAAAACGGCAGCGGAGCGTATGCGCTTTCGGTTCACGGACGTCCCTGTCCCATCGTCGGTCGGGTCTGCATGGATCAATTGATGATCGACGTGACCGACGTTCCGTGCAAGGTCGGCGACCGTGTGACGGTCTTCGGTGATACCGAACCCTTTACCCCCGAGAGCATCGCAAAAGCCTCCGATACCATAGGCTATGAGGTCATCTGCGCCGTCGGCGAGCGCGTGCCCCGCGCTTTTATAAAGGGCGGAAAGATCGTTTCGGTGCGCGACAACGTGTACGACGCCGACATAAAAGAAACGCTTTGATTTTTGTTTAAACCGCTTGAATTTACCCGAGGTATTTTTTATGGACAAAACGCTTTTCGGCAATTGCTCCCGCCCCGAGTTTGTGGGCTGTACGCTGCTCGACACGATCGGGCTGTATCTTCCGTCGATCGATCCCGCGTTGCGATGCGCCGCCGAAATCCCCGAGGAAATAAAGTCGGTGGGGATCCTTTCCTCCCGCACGGGCGCGGCGGGACAAATCCTCGCCTGCGATGACGCGGCAAAAAAGACGGGCGTGTGCCCCGTTTCGATCGAGCTTCCCCGCGACACCAAGGGCTGGGGCGGACACGGCTGCTTTCTTTTGCTCGGCGGGAAAACGCCGTCCGAGACCCGTCGCGCCGTCGAGCTTGCCCTTGAAGGCATCGAAAAAAACGCGGGTGAGGTGCATATCAGTGAAGCGGGACATTTGGAGTTTGCCTACAGCGCAAGCGCGGGAAGCGTTTTGAACGCCGCCTTCGGCGTGTCCGAGGGGGCTCCCTTCGGCTTTTGCGCCGCCTCTCCCGCCGCCATCGGTTTTGTTCTCGCCGACGGAATTTTAAAGGAGCATTCGGTGTCGCTTCTTCATTATCTTTCGCCCGATCACGGCACGCGCCATTCGAACGAGGTCATCACGATCTTTACGGGCGAGACCGCAGACGTAAAAAGCGCCGTTCTCGACGCAAAGAAGCGCGGTTTTTCTCTTCTCCGTGCCATGGGAAGCGAACCGAAGTCGCCCGCAAAGCCGTACCTTATTTGAATTTACACCGGGAGGACGTTTTCATGCTTCTTACCGATTATTTGACCGTAAAAAGAGACGACACCCGAAAGATCGCCGCCTGCTGCGGCGTGAAGCACGCCGTCGTGCGCCTTCCCGAGGACGGAAAATTCGATTACGGCGACTCTTCGCACTGGGACGATTTTGTCCGCTCGTTTACCGAGGACGGCTTTACGCCCGTCGCTTTGGAGCCGATGCCGAACGAATTGCACGACCCGATCAAGATCGGAAGCGAAAGGCGCGACGAGGCGATCGAAAAGGTCCTCTCCATGTTCCCGCACCTTGCGCGTCACGGCATTCGCACCCTCTGCTTTAATTTTATGGCGCACATCGGCTGGCTTCGCACCGACAAGGACATTCCCGAGCGGGGCGGCGCGCACGTTACGGGCTTTTCGACCGCGCATTTTGTCCCGAACGATAAAGAAATTTCCGAAGAGACGCTGTGGCAAAACTATGCGTATTTTCTCCGCGCCGTTTTGCCCGAAGCCGAAAAATACGGCATCACGCTTGCTCTTCATCCCGACGATCCGCCCCTCTCGCCGCTCGGAAAGGTGTCGCGCATTATGATCAGCGCCGACAACATCGAGCGCGCCGTAAATCTTTTCCCGTCGCCGAGCCTCGGTGTGACCTTCTGTCAGGCGACGTTTGCCATGATGGGCGAGGATCTTTTCGAAGCAATCCCCCGTTTTGCCGGCAAGATCAAGTTCATTCATTTTCGCAATGCCGTCGGAACGAAAGAAAATTTCCGCGAGACCTTCCACGACAACGGCTCGCTTCCCATGGGGAAATTGCTTCGCCTTTACCGTGATCTCGGCATCGACGTTCCGATTCGGGTCGATCATGTGCCGACGCTTCCGCTGGAGGACGCAGCGAATCCCGGTTATGACGCGCTCGGGCGGCTTTTTGCCATCGGGTATTTAAAAGGACTTCTGGAAGGAATTGAAGTATAACGGGAGGAAAAGTATATGAAAAATATCACGGCGTACCGTTATAAGACCATAAGCGTTTCGGTCGATGAAACGACCGATTTTCTCTCGGTCCTTTGCCCCGACGGCAGGGAGGAGAAGGCATTTTCGTTTATCCGAAAGCCCGTAAAGATCGAATACGACGAAGAGGGCTTCGAGCAGATCCTTCCCGATGGAAAAACGCTTTTTTGCTGTCGCTATACCCCCGATTTCGAAGGCGAGGCGACGGTTTCGGTTCACGACAAAAACGGAAAGATTATCCGCGCTTTCTCCCTTACGGTCTTTTCCTCCGAAGAACACGGTTATGCGGAGGTCGGAAAGGAAGACCCGCGCTATCTTGTACTCAGCGACGGCACGCCTTTTCCCGTCGTCGGCGTAAACCTTGCCTATCCGACCGAATATCGGCTCTCGGCAAAGCAGGAGTTTGCCCTTTCGGGAAAATACGGATATTTGGGGCTGCGGCAGTATGAGCGTTGGTTTCGCGCCCTTTCGCAGAACGGCGTCAATCTTGTTCGACTGTGGCTCGGACACGAATATTTTTCGCCCGATACCGAAAAAGCGGACGTTTTTCGGTATGAGCAATTCGAAAAGCTCGACGCGATTATCGCGCTTGCCGAGAAATATTCGCTCCGTCTGAAGCTTACCTTTGAACAATTCCGCTTCTTCGATTACGAAAAAGAGGCACTCTCGGACAGCTACGCCGACGACGTGTTCCGAAAATTCAACAAACGTCTGTACCTTGACGGCGTGCGCTGCGAAAACAGCAAAATGTGGCTCACCGACGAAAAATTCCGCGCCGCATGGCTTGAGAAAGTACGCGAATACGCAAATCGCATCGGCGGCAACCCCACCGTCGCGATCGTGGAACCGTGGAACGAAATGAATTGCGTCGGGAGCGATTTTGAAGACGTTCTTGTCTGGAACCGCGCGATGCTTCCCGAATTGAAAAAGCTTTTCCCGAAACAGCTCGTGACAAACTCACTCGGAAGTCTCGACGGAGAATATGCCGAAGCGCATTACCGCGCGTTTTGTTGGGACAAGACCGATCTTTCAGAGATCCATCGCTATCTCGACTGCGGCGCGCCCTATGCCGACTGCCGCGGGGATATGAAGGAGGTCTCGCGAACGGCAAAGGAGCATGTCGACCTCCCATCCGACCGCCCGTTCCTGATTGCCGAAACGGGCGCGGTCAACGACTGTCACAGCGGACCGTTCCGTTATTATATGAACGACCACCGCGGCATTCTGTTTGTCGACGCGGTCTATACGCCCCTTTTCTGCGGCTCTTGCGGCACGGGAAATCTGTGGCATTGGAACGAGCAATATCTCGAGGCGAAAAATCTTTATCCGCTCTATGCGCCGATCGCAAAGCTTTTTTCGGGCGTCAATTTCGAACACGAGCATTTTTGCCCACGCGACCTTTCGGACGACGCGGTGTCGCTTTTGGTTCTGGAAGGAAAAAATACGCTTCTCGGCTTTGTGCGCAACCGCGCGGACAACTGGAAAAACGTCCTGCGCGATCTTGCCGAGCCGCAGCCGACCTTTGCATTTTCGGCAAAGCTTTCGGAAGCGCCCCTTTCGGATCTTCGCGTTTTTCCGATCTTTGAAGGAGAAACGGCAAAAGCCGACCTTTCGGACAAAACGCTTTCGCTTTCCGATCTCCGCTTCGGGCTTTTGTTTTCGTGCGTGAAAAAGTAACGAGAAAATTCGGTTATTAAAAAATTTCGTCCGTAAAGCGAGACGGGAGAGCTTTTCGCTCTCCCGTCTTTTTGTTGTTTCAAAATCAGACCGCCCGAAAGCCTCTGCCGATAATTTCGCTGCTGGTCGTGATGATCATAAAGGCGCTCGGGTCGACGCGGCGCACCTCTTTTTGCAAACGGATCGCCTCGATGCGTTTGCAGACCGTGTGCAGAGCCGTTTTGTTGTCGTGCGTGTAAGCGCCCGTCGCATTCACAAGCGTCGCGCCGTGATGGAGATTTTTCAAAATGAAATCGGAAATTTCGTCGGGGTGCGTCGTGATGATCAGAAAATATTTACAGCTGTTCATGTTTTCGATGACGCCGTCAACAATATAGGCTTTGGAAAAAAGTCCGAGCAGCGAGAAAAGTCCGACTTTCATGCCGAAAACGAAGAAAGACGAAGCCGCGATCAAAAAGTCCACACACAAAAGCGCTTTTCCGACATTCAGGCTCGTATATTTTTTCAAAATCAGCGCGATGATATCGGTTCCGCCCGACGAAGCCGAGCAGTGAAAAATAATTGCCGAGCCGATCGAAGTAAGCAGCATCGCATAAGCAAGCTCCAAAAACGGTTGATCGGTAAGCGGCTTTTCGATCGGGCAGGCAAGCTCCAAAATCTGCGTCAGCCCCGAAAACAAAAGACTGCTGTAAACGGTGCGGATCCCCGTTTCTTTCCCCAAAACAAGAAAGCCCAAAAGCAGACAAATAAGGTTGATGACCGAAATCAGCGTCGCCGGCGTAAAGGGTGTTATTTTTCCGAGCAGCGTACCGATGCCGCTCACCCCGCCCGTAGAAAAGCCGTTCGGAATTTTGAAAAAATAAACGCCCGCCGTGAGAAGCACCGTTCCGAAGAAGATGAAAAGATATTCGGTCGCCGCTTTATGTTGTTTCATTTTATGATTCACCTCAATATTGTCCGAAATCGTCCCAAACCGTCCGAAAACACACACCGTAAACGGCGCGGACGAAAAACATTCCGCGCCTATTATAGCAAGGATCGCTCTCTTTCGTCAACCGCTTCGATCAAAAAAATCGGATTCCGCAAAGAAAAAAGACGGAAAGAAAGAGGTAAAAAAGAGGAGCTTTCGCTCCTCTTTTTTTGCATTTTATTTGCTTTTTCCGTAATTTTCGGCAAGCACCATGTCCTTGACTTTCATTAAGCGCGTTGTGTTTCCGCGGTCGTTTTCGTCCAGCTTCATCATGATCGTTTTGATTCCGGCTTCAAATTGCGGAATCATAATATATTCCAGCGCATTGACACGGCGGCGGGTCTTTTCGATCTCGTCGGCAAGCATCTGCGAGCGTTTTTCCACCTCGGCGAGCCGCAAAAGATCGGGCAGCATTTCCCGAAGCTCTCCGACGGCACAGTCCAGTTCGCCCGAAGTAAAGGCAAAGCCGTACGGAAACGGGTTGTTTCCCGCGTCCTTTACGGTGTAGGTATATTCGGGAACCGTCACGCTCATGACGTTTTTATAATCGACCGAAAGCTCGCCTTCGGTCTTCGGATAAATAAGCGCCTCCTCCAGCATTTCCCGCCCCGTCGCCGACGAGGCGACCGAAAAGCTTCCGTGCAGAGCGGAAAGCTTCTTTTCGATCTCGATACGCAGACGTTTATCCTCCCGTACCGCCTCCAAAAACAGCTTCATCAGCTCGTCCCGTTTATCCTTCAAAAGCTTATGTCCCCGCCGTGCGGTTACAAGGCGCTTTTTCAGTCGGGTCAGCTCCATTCGCGTCGGAATGATTTGCTTTTGAGCCATAGCTTCTCCTTTCGGTTGCCGATTTTATTCCTTCCAATATTTTGCGAGGGTTTCGGGCTTAATACGCTTCAGCTCGCTCTTCGGGAAGATGTGCAAAAGCTCCCAGCCGAGGTTTAAGGTCTCCTCGATCGAACGGTTTTCCTCAAAGCCTTGGTTGATGTAGCGTTTTTCGAATTCCTCGGAGAATTTTGCATACAGCCGGTCGATCGGAGTCAGCGCCGCTTCACCCAAAACGACCATCAGCTCGAGCGCTTCCTTGCCGCGGGCATAGCACGCAACGAGCTGATTCATCAGCTCCGCATGATCCTCACGCGTTTTTCCCGCGCCGATGCCCTTATCCTTCAGTCGCGAAAGTGACGGAAGAACGTCGACAGGCGGCAGATAGCCTTTGCGGTAAATTTCACGCGACAGAATGATCTGTCCCTCGGTGATATAGCCCGTAAGGTCGGGGATCGGGTGGGTCTTGTCGTCTTCGGGCATGGTTAAAATCGGGATCATGGTGATCGAACCGTCACAGCCGAGCTTTCGTCCGGCGCGCTCGTAAAGCGTTGCAAGGTCGGTGTAAAGATAGCCCGGATAACCGCGGCGCCCCGGAACCTCCTTGCGTGCCGCCGATACCTCGCGCAGCGCCTCGGCGTAGTTGGTAATATCGGTCATAATGACCAGCACGTGCATATTCTTTTCAAACGCCAGATATTCCGCCGCCGTCAGCGCCATACGCGGCGTGGAAATACGCTCGATGGCGGGGTCGGAGGCAAGGTTGATGAACAAAACGGTACGGTCGATCGCGCCCGTGCGCTTGAAATCGCCGATAAAGAAATCGGCTTCCTCAAAGGTGATGCCGATGGCGGCGAAGACGACGGCAAAATTGCCGCTCGAGCCGAGAACCTTTGCCTGTCTTGCGATCTGCGCCGCAAGGTTGGCGTGCGGCAGACCCGAGCCCGAGAAGATCGGAAGCTTTTGTCCGCGCACGAGAGTATTCAGTCCGTCAATGGTCGAAACACCCGTCTGGATAAATTCCGACGGATAATTGCGCGCTGCGGGGTTGATCGGCGTGCCGTTGATGTCGAGATTTTCTTCGGCAATGATACGCGGTCCGCCGTCGATCGGCTCGCCCATACCCGAGAAAACGCGTCCCAAAATGTCTTCGGAAACGCCGAATTCGATTCCGTGTCCGAGAAAGCGCACCTTGCTTTCGGCAAGGTTTATGCCCGCCGAGCTTTCAAAAAGCTGTACCAGCGCCTTATCCTCGTTTACGTCCAGAACACGGCAGCGACGGCGTTCTCCGCTCGGAAGCTCGATCTCGCCCAGCTCGTAATACTTTACGTTTTCGACCTTGTCGACCAGCATAAGCGGTCCCGCGACTTCTTTTATGGTTTTATATTCCTTTGTCAATGTCACGGCTTATTCCCCCTTCCGTCGATTCTTCGCCCGAGAGAGTCTCGGAAATCTCTTTATCCAGCGCATCGAGCACTTTTTTCATTTCTTCGTCGAACACCGAAACGGGGGCGGATTTCAGACGTCCGATTGCCTCGCGTGCGGGAAGCTCGGCAAGTTTTTCCATATCCGCGCCCTTTGCGATCGCTTCATTGCACTTTTCATAATATGCCTCGACCGTCTTTAAAAGCTTATACTGCTTGTCGAGCGGCGTATACGAGTCGTCGGGGCTGAAAGCGTTTTGCTGAAGAAAGTCCTCACGTACCGAACGGGCGACCTCGAGCGTCAGGCGGTCGGACGGCGACAGCGCATCCATACCGACCAGCTTTACGATTTCGTCCAGCTCGCTTTCCTTTTGCAGAACGCCGAGAGCCCAGCCCGTGAGCCGCGTCCAGTCGGAGGCGACGTTTTCCGAGAACCACGGATTCATGCGATCCTTATACAGCGAATATGAATTCAGCCAGTTGATGGCAGGGAAGTGACGGCGGTAAGCAAGCGACGAATCGAGTCCCCAGAATACCTTAACGATGCGGAGCGTCGCCTGTGTTACCGGCTCGGAAATATCGCCGCCCTGCGGCGATACCGCTCCGATGGCGGTCAGTGTTCCGTGTCGTTTTTCCGCGCCGAGGCAGACGACCTCGCCCGCACGCTCATAGAACTGAGCAAGGCGCGAACCGAGGTAAGCGGGATAGCCCTCCTCGCCCGGCATCTCCTCCAGTCGTCCCGACATCTCGCGCAGAGCCTCTGCCCAACGGGAGGTCGAGTCGGCGATAACGGCGACCGAATATCCCATGTCGCGGAAATATTCGGCAAGCGTGATGCCCGTGTAGATCGACGCCTCGCGCGCCGCAACGGGCATATCGGAGGTGTTGGCGATCAAAACGGTTCGCTTCATCAGCGAATAGCCCGTTTTCGGGTCTTTCAGCTCGGGAAATTCGCGCAGAACGTCGGTCATTTCGTTTCCGCGCTCGCCGCAGCCGATGTAAATCACGATATCCACGTCCGCCCATTTTGCGATCTGGTGCTGTACGACGGTCTTACCGCTTCCGAACGGACCGGGAACGCAGGCAGTGCCGCCCTTGGCAATGGGGAATACCGCGTCGATAACGCGCTGACCGGTGATCAGCGGCTCATGCGGCGGAAGTTTTTCGGAATAGGGACGCGCCTTTCGAACGGGCCACTTCTGCATGAGCGTAAGCGGAATTTCGCCCTTATCGGTCGTCAGCGTTCCGATCGGCTCGTCGACCGAAAAGCTTCCCGCACGGATCTCCTTCACCGTTCCCGAAACGCCGGGGGGCAGAAGAATCTTGTGGGTGATGATCTCGGTCTCGACGACCGTTCCGAGAATGTCTCCCGACGTAAGGACATCGCCCGCTTTGCAAATCGGAGTAAAATCCCATTTTCTCTTTCGGTCGAGTGCTTTTTCGTCCACGCCCTTGGGAATATTGGTGCCGTAAAGCTTGTACATGACCTCCAGCGGGCGTTGGATTCCGTCGTAAATATTGGTCAAAAGTCCGGGACCGAGCTCGACCGACAAGGGTTCGCCCGTCGAATATACGATATCGCCGGGGCCGATGCCCGCCGTTTCCTCGTAGACCTGAATCGATGCGCGGTCGTCGCGCATTTCGATGATCTCGCCGATCAGCTTCATTTCGCCGACCCGCACCACGTCAAACATATTGGCACCGCGCATACCGTCGGCGACCACAAGCGGTCCCGAAACTTTTACGATTTTTCCTGTAATCAATCTAAAAAAACCTGCCTTCCTGCCGTATGTTTATTTCAGAATATCCGCGCCGACCGCTTTTTCCACGGCGCTTTTGATGTTCGAAAGTCCGACGCCCATCGAGCCGCCCTTTCCCGGAAGGGGAAGGATCGCAAGCTCGGGCGAGCTTTTGTATTTTTCGATGATCTCGTTAAGACGCACATAAAGCTCCTCGGTCACAAAAAGAACCGAATAATCGCGGTTTATTGCCGACCTTATGATATCGGCGGCTTCTTTTTCCTCCTCGGTGATAAAAACCGAAAAGCCCGCCGCCATGAAACAAAGAACGCTGTCTTTGTCACCGATGATACCGATACGTTTCATATCAATTTACCCCCCGCAGCCGTGCGCGAAGATCCTCTTTCGAAAGGCCCGCTTTCTTTCCCGCAAGAAGGATGCGGATGTTTCGGATCTCGTTTTCCCGCTCGATCGCAAACATCAGCGGTTTTTCCGCACCGAACGAAACGCCTCGTGCCGTAAGCGCACAGGCAAGAAAGATCTCGTCGCACAGCCTTTCCAGCTCACCGAGCGAGATGGGTGCGTCAAGGGCTTTTTCGAGCGCCGAAAAAGCGGGACGAACCGAAAGAGCGCTCAAAAGCGCTTCAAGCCCTTTTTCGTAATGCTCCGCAAAAAACGCATACGAAACCTCTCCGCCGGGAAGGAAGAAGCTTTCGAAAAAGGACCTTTCCGCACCGATGCGCGCCGCGCGCGCAAAGCTTATAACATTGGTAAGATCCGCTTTCAGCGCGCAGAGTCGGGAAAGATACGAAAGCCCGATTTTGTCGCACATTTCCTTGCGATCAAGGAAAACCGCGCGGTCGAGAATGCGATCGACCGTGCTCGGGTCGCTTGTTTTGGAAAATTCTTCGATCGCCTCGGGCGCGCTTTCCCGAATGTGCGGTGTAAAGAGCGAAAAATCGCGCTTTGCGACCGCGCTTTGCACCTCATCCTTCGGAACGGTCCCGCAGGACATCAAAAGGGTCACGGGCGAAAGCGAGCGCTTTTCGCATTTTATGCACGCCTTCAGATTTTGTCCGTCATACGGCAGGCGAAGAGGCGCCAAAAGCTTGTTTTCTCCGCCGCACGAAAGGAGCGCTTCGTCGATCTCACGATAGGTCTTTTCCGCCATAAAGCGTAGGAGCGCCTCCTCGTCGGTCGGCACCTCGCCGCGCCCCGAATAAAGCTCGATCGCAAGACGGAGACACTCGGCGGAGCTTTCCGCTTCCAGCATTTTTTCATACTGTTCTTTTCCCGCAAGGGTGCTTTCCATAACGCAGACAAGCGACGAAAGATATAAATAACGGGTATCGGTCAATTTTGCGTTTTTCAGAACAGACCCCCCTTTTTCATTGTTCCGCAAACAAAAGGCGCGAAACATCCTTTTCGGTTTCGGAGCGGATCGCTTCGATCAGAGCATGCGCCGAGCAGTCAAGTGTGATCTCGTCGGTTTCGAGCCAAAAGCCGCAGCCCTTTGCCTTTTTCTCACCGTTGGGCAAAATGTCCTTCGGATTTCCCGCCGCCGCGCAAAGCTCGTCCGCGCCGAACGGCGACTTTTCGCCGACGACAAGGCGCGCCGGTCCCGCGGGCTTTTGTTCGAGCGCTTCTTTAAGATACGGCAGGAACAGGGCGATTGCCTCCTCTTTCGGAAGAAGCGCGATTTTTTCCTCCGCTCTGCGGTACGCTGCCGCCAAAAGGTCGCTTTTTACGGAAAGTCTGGCGCCTCGCGCACGGGTCTCCTCGGCGCTGTCGGCAGTGCGGCGGGATTCCGCCGCCTTTTCTTCGGCGCGCGAAAGAATCTCGTCCTTTGCCGCCTGTGCTTTTTTTTCATATTCCTCCGAAATACCTTTTGCTTCGGAGGAGGTTTTTTCGAGAAGATCGTTTTTATAATCCTCGGCTTCGTGAAGGATCTTTTCGCAAAGAACCTCTACCGAGCCGTAACGTTTGGTTTCACTCATGAAAAACCGCCTTTCTCTTTCATCAAAGCGGCGCTTCTTACAGGTTGAAGTTCAGAATCAGAAGAAGCGAAACGAGAAGCGAGAAGATGGCGTAGGTCTCGACAAGAGCCGCTGCGGTTACGCCCTTGGTGGAATCGTCGGGCTTTTTGGCGAGAATGTTCATACCCGTTGCGCAAACGCGTCCCTGATAGATCGCGGAGAAATAGCCGACGATGGCGATGGGAAGGCACGAGATAAAGAGGAACCACCCCTGATAATTCGAAAGAGCGGCAAGGCTTCCGCCGAGAACACCCAGCTTCATAAAGACCATGAAGGCGGTAACAAAGCCGTAGATACCCTGCGAACCGGGAAGGGCCTCCAGAAGAAGAGCTTTACCGGCTTTGGTCGGATCCTCGGCGACAACGGCGTTGCCCGCTTCGCAGGCGATTCCGACGCCGCGAGCCGAGCCCATGCATGCGAGCAATGCGGCGATAACCGCGCCTAAAATTGCAATTACTGTTCCTGTAGTCATGATTTTACTCCTCCCGAACATTGTTCGTATATTTTGTGTTGACCGTGGCGGGCGCAAACGGTCTGCCGCCTTCTTCGTAAAATTTGCCGAAAAATTCGATGTATTGCAGTCTTGCCGTGTGAACGTAACAGCTGATCATGCTCAAAGCAAGGTTCAGTCCGTGTCCCACAAGGAAGATCACAATCAGAATAATAAAGCCGAAAAATCCTCCGCCCGAGAGCGTTCCGAGGATATTCATGACCTGCCCGATGATCGCGCCCGAAAGACCGAGAGCGAAAATACGGGAATACGATAAGAGGTCGGACATATAGCCGATGATGTTGTAAAGGCTGTAAATACCGCCGAAGATTTTGCCGAAGATGTTTTTCGAATGCCGTCCCTGCGTCAGGACCAGCATCGCCGCGCCGCACAGTGCCACGATTTTTCCGACCGACGGAGAAAACAGCAAAAGAAGAAGTCCCGCAAAAAGAACGATCCACGAGCCGACGTCGAATATCGCCGCAAAAGGGTCTCCGCGTTTTGCCAGCATATACGCGCGAATCAGCATGCCGACGACCATATGAATGCCTCCGACGGCAAGGGTCAGAATCAAAAAGGCCGTGTTGTTTTCGACGGGGTTGAAAAGCAAAGCGAGGTGATTGAGCGCGTCGGCGTCCGCACCGAAGAAATTGACGGCGAGCTGATGCGGAAGATCTCCGAAATAGCCGCCGAACAACACGCCGAAAACGACGGTGCTGATGCCGCAGAGCGTGAACGCCTGCAAAAGCTGTTTTGTCGATTTTTTGGGATTCATCTTTCGGATGAGAAGCGGACAGCCGAGGGTGAGCAAAAGTCCGTAGCCGACGTCCTGCATGATCATGCCGAAGATGAGCGAATAAAAAATCGCGACGATGAAGGTCGGATCGAAGCTGCCGTAGCGCGGGTAGCCGTATGAGCCGATGATCGACTCGAAGGGCGATGCGAAGCGGTTGTTCTGTAAGAGGACCGGAACCTCCTCCCCTTCTGCGGGATCACGCACCTCAAAGCAGCAGTCGTAGTCCGACAGCTTCTTTTCAAGTATTTTTACGGCGTAATCGGGCACCCATGCGCGAAGAATGCAGGTCTGCTCGGTCGAAACGAGCCGATTTTGCACCCGAAGCGCCGCGATCTTTTCCTGCGCGCGATCGTAAGCTTTTTCAAGCTCACGCCGTTCTTTCGCAAGCTCGCGGAGCTCTTCTTCCGCATTTTTGTTCTTTTCTTCTTCCGTTTTTATGCGTTCTCTGCGGGCGGAAATTTCGCAAAGCGGCGTATTTTTGCCGTCGCGGAATGCGGTCTTCGAAAAGCCGTATCCGACGAGGAGCGACAAGAGCGCGTCGCGTCGCTCGGTAAGGCAGATCGCGTAACAATAACGCACGTTCCCGTCGGAGCTTGCTTCACCGATCACCGCACCGTCAAGCTCCCTTATCTCCTCGGAAATGCGGGCAAGATTCGCCGACGCGGGAAGCGTTCCGAGAAGAAAGACCGTGCGGTGCGTTCCCGTAAACGAAAGCGGCGTATCCAGCTCCCTCCACGGGGAAAGAGCGGCAATTTCGCTCTCGAGGCGGCGTATTTCCGCGTCGTTTTCGCGCTTGCGACTCAAGAGCTCCTTCACGCGTCCGGCGTTTTCAAGCGCACGGTCGTAGGCGGGCATGCCGTCCGGCTCGGTCGATTCCTGCTTTTTGGCTTTTTTCTCAGGCTTCTTTGCGCCCTTTTCGGCGCTTCCGTAGGGCGAAAGCACTTCGACCGCGTCGAAAAGAAGCTGTGCCTGCCGCTCGCCTTCGAGAAGAAGAGCGGAGACATCACGGTGTGTAACACCGTCGCATGCGTATTTTTCGAGAAGATCGTCCGCGTCGCAGACCTCCGCGACCGAAAGCCAGACAAGCCGTTCGGTAATGCGCTCCATGTCGCTTTTGGTTGCGGCAAGCGTCATTTTTTTCATACCGCTGATCATGGTGCGTTCTTCTCCTTTTTCAGGCGGGTGATCAGAAAGTCCACAGCGCTGTCCAAACGGCTTTCCCTGTTTTTCAGCGCTTCGCTTTTTCTTGCCGCCTCTTCTTTTTGTGCCGCGTCACGACGCGCAAAAATTTCCGCGTCCGACCGTTCGGCAATTTTGGACGCTTCGCGCCGCGCGTCGGCTTCGGCTTTCCGAACGAGCGTCTCTCCGTTCTCCCGCGCCTTTTGCAGAATTTCACGGGAAGAGTCCTGCGCTCTTTTTCGGATTTCCGCCGCCGCGTCTTCGGCACTGCGAATCGCGTCGATCATATCAAGAGCCATTCTTTGCCTGTCACCGTTCCTTCCTTCGATTGATTCTTCCGTTTTATCAATATTGCCTTTCATTTCCTTTAACGCTAGTATAGCACGCAAAAAGCGGAAATGCAAGAGAAAAGAGTGAGATATTCAACAAAATTTCATTATCTTTGTTTTTTGCACTCAACACTCGGCAGAAAAATTGTCGAGAAGTTAAAAAAATGTGTCGCGGCGAGATTATCGGCGCTCTTTTTGCAGGGGATAGACCGTGAGAAGCTCATACGGCACGACATAGGCGGGAAAGCGCCCTTCACTCGGAAAGAGCAGCCCGTCCGGATAATAAAACGCAACGCCGCGTGGGGTGAGATACGATCGTTCTATGTCAAAATAACGGCGCGCGCGCCGTTCGGCGTCGGGATAATACCGAAATCCGCCCTCCTCCCGCCGCACCTTGTCGCAAACGGCGGAAAGAATTTTTTTGCGTCCCGCGCCCGAGGTGTCAAAAAGACGGCTTGGCGGAAGCGGAGTACACGCGGAAAGAAGCCATGTGTGACAAAATCGCCGCAGGTGACGGGTCTTTCCGTCAAAAATCGAAATGTCCGTAACAAGCGAAAGAAGATCTTCGCTCTGAAAGGTGCGTGTCCAATTCATCGAAGCGCCGTACGGCGCCTTTTCCTTTTCATTTTCATTTTCTTTTTCACGGTTTTCCCGTTTCTTTTTTTGTGCTGTTCCGCGCCGCAGGGCGGGCGCATATTTCTTTTCGCAAAAGTGCAGAAATTCCTCCGCCGCGCCGCCGTAAAAGCCGTTCAGCTTTTCACAAAGCGCCGCGTCGCCGTCAAAATGCGGAATGTGCCGCGTCACGCGCAAAAGCGCGCGGTTCTCGTCGCGAAGCGTTTCCTTTTCGATAACGTCCGAAAGAATGATCTGTGCCATCGTACAGTATACCCTCCTTTTTTTCTTATTATTTTTATATGCGAAAAAAACAGGGGATAGAAAGGATGAAGGGGAGAAAAAGAAAAAACGGACACAGAGCGGGTGTCCGTTTTTCGTTTTGAAAGCTTTTATCGATCTTTTCCGAAAATGCACTCGTCCAGAAAGGCGCACGCATATCCGAACCATGCGCTGTCGTGTTCGGTCTCTCTGCAAGGCGGCGTTTTCAGAGTCTCGGGCGTCGCGAGCGAAAGCCCGTGATCGCCTTCGGGAAAGATATGCAGCTCGAAGGGAACTTTGTTGTCCGCAAGGCTTTGCGCCATTTTCAGAGAATGGTCGAAGGGGACGACGCGGTCGTCGGCATTGTGCCACAAAAAGCACGGGCAGGTATCGCTCTTTACGTTTTGCGGGGCGGAGAAAAGGCGGAGCGCCGCGTCAAGATCGGGAAAACCGTCGAACAAATGCGCAAAGGAATGTGCTTCGCACCACTTTTTATCGAGATAGGTCAGCGGATACGACAGAATCGCCGCGTTCGGCTTCACGTCCTCTTTCTTCACGCCCGCCGCCCGCAAAAGGCTTTCGTTATCCCAAAGCGTCGCAAGGCAGGCGGCAAGATGACCGCCGGCGGAAAAGCCGACAACAACAAGACTTTCGGGGTCAATGTGATATTTTTCCGCGTCGGCGCGGATTTTGGACGCCGCCCGAAGAACCTCGAGAAAGGGCTTCGGTGCGCCGCTCTTTTCATCGACAAGACAGTCGACCTCGGTCGAGACCGCGTAATGCAAAACAAAGGTGTTGTACCCGCACCCGAAAAATTTCCGTGCGACGGGTTCGCCCTCGCGCGGGCAGAGATGATGATAGCCTCCACCGGGAAGAACCAAGACAGCGCGGCTTTTCGGCATCGCCTTATCGAACGGCACGCGGCAGAGAGCATCAAGATACGCGCCCTTTTTGTCCTCTGAGAGAAAAAGGCGTTCCTGTAAAATGGCCATTGTATTTTTCCTTTTCGGATTTGAAACAAAATCAATACTTTTGCAGAACTTTCAGCATTTCGACGTCGAGCTTATGTCCGTGAAAATCTTCGTATCGCACATCCTCGCGCCCGCTGTCCATCACACCGAACGGACCGCGGAACTGCCACAGGGCGTAACCGATATTTTGCGCTTTGAAAGCCGAAAGCAGCTCGTTCATATAGGCAAGCGTGGCACCGTGCGGCGTTTTTCGATAAACGCCGAATTCGCCGCACATGACGGGAACCTTATAGATTTTTTGCACGGCGCCCCACAGTCCGACGTATTTTTGAAGCTGCTCCGAGCCGTAATAAAAATCGCGTTCGGGGTGATAACCGACCTTGTAAATATTTTTTCCCGGCCATACGGGCGTATGGACCGTGCCGTCCTTGTCGGGGACATCCTCAAGACCGAAATGCGTCAGCGACGACGGATCGTATCCGCGGCAGCTGTACAGAATGTTCGGCTCTTCATGGCGGATCAGCTCAAAAGGAGGATCGCAGCCCCACGCAAGCCCGTCGACCGAGATCAGGCGCTTTGCGTCCAGACTGCGGATCTCGTCGATAATGCCGCGGCAAACTTCAAGATATTGAAGCGCCGAAGCGAAATGCGGCGGTTCGTTGAGAATGTTGTACGAAAGCTTTTCCTCGGGAACTCCGACGTAACGCTCGGCGATCTTGTGAAAATGGTGACGGAATGCCCGCAGAGCATACGGTTCGTTCCAAAGGTCGAGAGGCTCGCGCACGGGTTCATCCTCGTTTACGCAATAGCCCGGCGCACGGTGCATGGCAATGTTGATGTGCAGGCTGTATTTATCGGCAAACTCGACCGCCTTGTCCAGTGCGGCAAGCTTCCTTTCGTCGACAAAAAACAGATCGTCGGGACTGCCCCATATGCGGTAGGACAGCGGAATGCGCACAAAGTTGAAGCCGAACTCGCGAATCATGCGAAAATCGTCTTCGTAAAAACAGCCGGGACTGTCGTGCGTTGCATAATATTCCGAGCTTTTCGAGCAAAACATGTTCATCAGGTTAAAGCCGCGGAACTTGGATATCGTTTCGATATTCATGAAATACCCCTTTGGAAAAAACTTATCCCAGCGTATAACGCAGCCATTCGACCGCCGTCCTTACCCATGCCGAGGTGTGCTTCATCTCGGCGCTGCTTTTGCCTTCGAAAACGTCGGACTCTGCCGTCGACATTCCGTGCCAGCCGTTGGGATAAACGTGCAGCTCGACGGGGATCTTCTTGTCGGCGAGCGCCTGCGCCATGCGAAGGCTGTTGGCGACGGGAACGCAGGTATCGGCGGCATTGTGCCACAGAAAGCAGGGACAGGTCTTGTCGCTCACTTGTTTTTCGAGAGAGTATTCGGGCGCGTCGGCATCAAAGTCCTTGCTGCCCGAGAGCAAATTGCGGAAGGATCCTTCGTGCCAAATCGTCGGGTCGCAGCTGATGACGGGATAGCTCAAAATAGCGGCGTTCGGCTTATTTTCGCCCTCGGAAAGACCGCATTCGCGCTTTACGAAATCGCGATCCCACAGCGTTGCGACGCTTGCCGCCAGATGTCCTCCCGCCGAAAAGCCGATCACGGCCACCTTTTCGGGGTCGATGTTGTATTTTTCCGCGTTGCGGCGGATGTGAGCGATCGCTGCCGAAGCCTCCAAAAGGGGCTTGGGAAGTCCCGATTTTTTATCGGTGATGTTTTCGGGTGTTACCGAATAATAAAGGATGAAGGTGTTATATCCTTCGGCGTAAAATTTCCGTGCGACCGGCTCTGCCTCGCGCTCGGAAACAAAACCGTATCCGCCGCCCGGAATGACCAGCATCGCACCGCGTTTTTCCTTGTATTCCGCTGTCGGAAGCGAACACAAAACGTCCATATGTCCCCATTCTCGCTCGGGACAAAGCTCGACTCTTTCCTGCAAGATCATGATTTTTCCCTCCGTGTGATTGATTTTTTATGTTTTTTACGCGTCATAACGGCTTCCGGTTTTTACAAACCGCGCTTTATTGCCGGTGAGATCGCGCACAAAGTCCGAAAAGGCGGGGAAATGCTCCTCGTCGACGGCGATCGAAAAAACAACCTCCGTCGCAAAATCGCAGCCGTCGTTTTTCACCCCGTAGGCGGGCATTTCCTTTCGTATTTTTTCGTAATAGGTATAATCGGTCGAAAGGGTGTACGTGTCGAACGGGCGAAAGGTCGCGATTCCCGCCGCGTCGATCGCCAGCTTTGCGGCCTTGGCATACGCGCGGGTAAGCCCGCCCGCACCCAGCAGAATGCCGCCGAAATAGCGGGTCACGACGAGCGCCGTCTCGGAAAGCCCCTCGCGCCGCAAAACCTCAAGCGCGGGCATTCCCGCCGTTCCGCTCGGCTCGCCGTCATCCGAAAAGCGGCACACCGCGCCGCCGCGCAAAATGTAGGCGTATACGTTATGGGTCGCGTCGGGGAAGCGTGCGGAGATCCTCTCGACAAAAGCTTTCGCCTCGTCCTCGCCGCAGACCGGCGCGACCGTGCCGATAAAGACCGACTTTTTTTCGGTAAATTCCGCGCTTGCCTCGTGCGCTGCCGCGCTGTATTGCTCCATGGCGTTCCTCCCGCTTTTTGTTTTTTCCGACGGCTCACGAGAACCATCTTACCACAAAATTTGTTTGTTGTAAAGACTTTCCGTTGGGTATTTTTCGCTTGAATTTTATTTTTTCAAAATTCCCGCGGAGCATAACAAAAAGGCGGGGCAAAGCCCTCGCCTTTTTACCTGTATAAGCAAAATTTATTTTGTTTTTTGTTTTTGTGCCGCTTCGGGAACATAATCGTCGGGAAGACCTGCAAGGCGGCGGCCCATGATCGTACCCATGACCGACGCCATCATAAGACCGCGCGTCCAACCGCTCGAGTCGCCGAGGCAGTGCAGCCCTTCGATGCCGGTGTTTAAGTTTTCGTCCATGCGGACGCGGTTGCTGTAAAATTTCAGCTCGGGCGAATACAGCAGAGTCTCGGTCGAGGCAAAGCCCGGAACGACCTCGTCGACCGCCTGAATGAAGTTGATGATGTTCATCATGGCGCGGTACGGCATGGCGGCGGTGATATCGCCCGCAACGGCGTCGACCAGCGTCGGACGGAGGTTCGACTGAGCAAGCTCCTTGGGCCATGTGCGCTTTCCGTCGAGAATGTCGCCGAAGCGCTGGCAGAGAATGTGTCCGTTGGCAAGCATATTGGTAAGCTCGCCGACCTTCTGCGCATAGGCGATCGGCTGATTGAACGGCGTACTGAAATTGTGCGAGCACAAAATCGCAAGGTTGGTGTTCTGCGATTTCAGCTCTTTATAGGAATGTCCGTTTACAACGGCGAGATCGTTGTCGTAATTCTCCTGACTGACAAAGCCGCCGGGGTTCTGACAGAAGGTGCGCACTTTGTTCTTGAAGGGACGCGGATAGCCGATGAGTTTGGATTCGTAAAGAACCTCGTTTACCTGCTCCATGACCTCGTTGCGCACCTCGACGCGCACGCCGATGTCGACCGTTCCCGGGTCGTGAGCAATGTTGTGCTCGGCGCAGAGATGCTCCAGCCAGTCGGCGCCGCGGCGACCCGTCGCGACGATGGTATGCTTTGCTTCCACGTCATATTCGACCTTGCCGTCGGTGATGCGCGCACCGCGACAGACGGAATTTTCTAAGATCAGATTGGTGCATTCGAAGCCGAAGAGAATTTCCACGCCGTTGTTCAGAAGATACTGTTCGATCGAATAATAGATCTCCTGCGCCTTTTCGGTGCCGAGATGGCGGATCGGACAGTCGACCAGCTTAAGACCCGCCTTGATGGCGCGTTTGCGGATATCCTTGACCGCCTCGGGGTTGCTCACGCCCTCGACGTGCGTGTCCGCGCCGAATTCGAGGTAGATTCCGTCGACGTAGTGAATATAATCCTGCACCTTTGCCTCGCCCACCAGATTCGGAAGATCGCCGCCGACATCCGAACTTAACGAGAGTTTGCCGTCCGAGAAAGCGCCCGCGCCCGAAAAGCCGGTCGTGATATGACAGTAGGGCTTGCAGTTGGCGCACTGCTTGAGCTTATTTTTGGGGCAATGGCGCTTTTCGATGGCGCTGCCCTTTTCAACGATGAGAATTTTTTCCTTGCGTCCGCAGCGCAGCATTTCCAAAGCGGTGAAAATACCCGCCGGTCCCGCTCCGATGATCAGAATATCTTTTTTCATGACAGTACAGCCCTTTCCGAAAAACAATAAAAACAATTTGCGGCACAAAGTGTGCCGTCACCGATACTTACTATAGCACGACCGCGCCTTTCCTTTGTTAAGTTGGGGTAAATTTTTGTGCGAAAGGACGAAAAAGTGCGAAATTTGTCTTGACAAGCGAAGAAAACTATACTATAATAGCTCCAAACCGCATGAAAAGTTCATAATATCGGGGGTGCTGAAGGCTTTTGCCGACGGCTGAGACGGGATTTTTTCCCGAACCCTTTAAACCTGTTCGGATAATACCGGCGTAGGAAGATATACGATCGAAAAAATCACTTCGTATTCAAAGTATTGCCGCACCGGGCTTCGCTGCGGTAATTTTTTATTTTAAGGAGTGGTTTTTATGACCCAAACGAAAAAACTCTCGACCTGTGCGATGCTGGTGGCGCTTGCCACGGCTCTTGCTCTCGTCTCGACCCTCATCCCGCTTCAGCTTCCCTTCGGCGGAAGCGTAACGCTCGCCAGTATGCTGCCGATCGTTTTGTGCGGCTATATGTTCGGCACAAAATGGGGCTTGGGGAGCGCCTTTGTTTTCTCGATCATCCAAATGCTTCTCGGCGCGAAGACCGTCGCCTCTTTCTTTATGCCGGGCGACAGTCAGATGGTCTGGTGGAGAGCGGTTTTGGTCTGCCTTATCGACTATGTTGCCGCTTACACCGTTCTCGGCTTTTCGGGAATGTTCGCCGGAAAGATGAAGAGCACCTCCGCCGAGCTTTGCTTGGGCTCGATCGTCGCGCTTCTTTTCCGTTATCTTTGCCATATCGTCTCGGGCGCAATCTTCTTCGGAATCTGGGCGGACTGGTTCTTCTCGGAAGCGGGCGCGTTCGGCGAATGGGTTCTCTCGCACATGAGCGGCGGCGTGCTTGCTCTCTTCTATTCGATCGTGTATAACGGACTTTACATGATCCCCGAAATCATCCTCACCGCGATCCTCGCGTTTATCCTTCCCAAGGTTTTGGGCAAGTATATTCATCCCGTAAAGTAAGATCCGATCGAAGCATTCGGTCCTCCGTGTTGGTGCGGAGGACCTTTTTTGCGCGAAAATTTATCCCTCCGTATTCTTCCGATACTCTAAAGGTCCCGTTCCCGTTTCTCTTTTGAACACGTCGTAAAGGTATTTCGGCTCGGAAAAACCGCATTTTTGCGCGATCTCGCTCATCGAGCAGCGCCGCGATAGAACGAGCGATTTTGCAAGCTCGACGCGGCGGCGGTTGATATATTTTAAGGGCGAAACGCCCATGCACCGCCCGAAAATGCGGCGGTAGCCGCTTTCGCTCACGCCGCACAGCGCCGCCAGCGTCGGGATTGCGATCGGCTCGGAAAGATTGCGGTCGATATAACCGAGCGACGGCAAAATCGTCGCGTAATCGGCGCTTTTTTCGGGGGTGTTTTCTCCGACCTCGGCGAGAATCTCGTAAAGGAGCGCGCAGGCGCGGTAGCGATACCCCGGGCGCTTTTCGTTCCACAGCGCGTGAAGGCGAATAAAGGCGTCGGTGATCGGTTCGTCCGGACAGTCGGCGATCCGAATGCGTTCGGAGTCGAAATTCAGGATATCGAAATGCACCGCGATGACCTCCTCGTCGCAAAGACAGCGCTGAGAATAGCGGATCTCCGACGGAAGGTACAAAAGCGAACGCTCGTCGACCTTAAAGGTTTCGCCGTCTTTATAAAGCTCGCTTTTCCCGTACAATCGGCGGCTGAGGACGTGAAACGGGCGCTTCTCTGTGGGATATTCCACTTGCCCGCGCCCAAAGCGTATCACCTCGCGCACCGACAAAACAAGATCGTTCTGCGTAAACATTTTCATCCCTCCCCGAGTGCATTGTACCACGGAAAAAGAGAAAAAGCAAGTAGCGAAATTCGGATATTTCGGCGCGAAATTTCGGTTTACGGCAGGGGCTTTTCGCATTACAATGGAGACGGTAAGAATTTTTTCAAAAAAGGAGTTTTTTTATGCATTCCGATGAAATTTTAAGCCTTACGGTCTATCAGTTGTTTCTCCGCGCCTTCACAAAAGAGGGGACGCTTGCCGCCGCGGCAAGGCATCTTCCCGAAATCAAAGAGCTTGGCGTCGATATTGTGTACGTCTGCCCGTTTATGGTCGAGGACGAGGGGGAGGACCGCGCTTTTTGGAGCATACGGCAAAAGGATTCGGGACTTGACAACCCGAAGAATCCCTATCGCATAAGCGATTATTTTCATGTCGATCCCGAATACGGAGACGAAAAAGACCTTCGCGCCTTTGTCGATGAAGTGCATCGACTCGGCATGAAGGTGCTGTTCGACCTTGTCTATTTTCATTGCGGCCCGAACGCCGTATTTTTGAAAGAACACCCCGATTTTGTTCGGCGTGAAAAGAACGGGGAGTTTGTGCTCGGCGACTGGTGTTTTCCTCAGCTCAATTACGAAAACCCCGCGCTTCGCGAATATCTTTACTCGAATATGGAGTATTACATGAAGGAATTTTCCGCCGACGGCTTCCGCTGCGATGTGGGCGACCGCTGTCCTGCCGATTTTTGGCTCGAGGGTTTTCGGCGCTGTCGAAAAATCAATCCCGACGCGCTTTTTTTGTGCGAGGGCACGCCGATGAAGCACAGCGGTTTTGATTTTTACTACGGCTTTTTCCATGCGGAAAAGCTGGCGGGTGTTCTGCGGGGGAAGCTTCCGCTTTGCGAATTGAAAAAGGAATACCTTAATCATGCGGAAACGTACGGAAACACGGTCGTTCTTCGCGATCTGGACAACCACGATTACGCAAGCAACTGCGGAAGCACACGTTTTGAAGTATTCCCGGGACACGACGGCGTGGAGGCGGCGTTGGTGCTGAATGCTTTTATGCGCGGCGTATTCTTTATTTATAACGGCAACGAAATTGCCGATACGCATCCGCACAGCATTTTTTATAACCGTTTTCATGCGGTCAAAGGGGATATGACGATTGATTGGGAAAGCGAAAATACCCCGATCGCCGTCGAGCGAAAGGCTCTTGTGAAAAAGCTTATTTCCCTGCGCCATACTCTTCCCGCCGTCGCGCTCGGCGATCTGCGCTTTGACGGGGAAAGCGACGCGATCCTTGCCTTCACCCGCCGCTGTGCCGAACAGCACCTTTATTGCGCCGTGAATCTGAGCGCCGAAAAAAGCACGATCGACACAAAGCTTTTGCGGGACGCATCGCCTATTCTGCAAAAGGGCGCGCATTTATCGGACGGCACGCTCATGCTTGACGGGTGGGGTTATGCCGTTTATGAAATATAAGCGCCGAGCGTTATGTGCTGAGCGCAAAAACGAATCGGAAAACAGCGGGATCGGATGCTCACAAGGCATCCGATCCCGTATTTTTCTCAAAACACTTCAAAATTGAAAATGTGCGCGGTCGACGAGCCGTAATCCTCGGTCTTTCGTTCGCTGTGATAGGTGGAAAGCGGGATCAGGCGCACCGCTTTTGCTTTGACGTTCAGAAAATGCTTTACAAAGCGTCGGTGATTGTCGGTCACCTCAATCGCGGTCGACCGATTGCCTTTTCCGTTTCAAAAAGATTCATGGAATCGCCTTTCTCCTCTTGCAATCTTTTATTTTTTGTTGTACAATAGAATAACATATCACAAAAGAAAAATCGTTCCGTTTTGTGATGAATACTTTTTCGTTTGTGACGCAAAAGGAAAGCCGAACATGAAATTATTATCGCACTATGCCCCCGAATCAAGTATTCCGACGAAGGAAACGAAAAACCGGAAGAATTACGACATAAACGAATTGCTTCTGTATTCTCATCGCGATACCGTTTACACATCGGGCACGTATCCCTCCAATCTTCATTTTCACGATTATTGGGAATTGGTCGTTTATGAGGAGGGGGATGTGCGGTACATCTGCGATTTCCGCGTTTTTTATCCGTTTCGCGGATGCATTCTCGCGGTGCCTCCCGGAACCTTTCACATGTCCGCCATCAACAAGACGGACACGCGCTATGTGCGGCACGCTTTCTATTTTTATCCCGAGGCGTTTTCGCTTCTCGGCATTCCGTGTCTCGGCGATTTTTTGAACCGAGCCGACGGTGCCGGACTTTTCTCGTTCCGCTGCGCCGAGGAAAACGCGGATTTTCTGTCTTTGCTGAAAAATCTGGATCGCGCCCTGTCCGACGAAAAAACGCCGCTCGATCATGCCCCCGTCGTCGGATATGCCTTGCAGATATTCTATTTCCTGAACAAAAAGGTGTGCGAAGCACAGGAAAAACGAATCGATGCACTGCCCGAAAATCTTTTGCACATACAACGGTATATCGAAGAAAACTTCGCGGAGCTGAACGGCGTTTCCGATATTGCCCGCCGTTTTTTTTACAGCCGCGAGCATCTGTCACGGCTGTTCAAGAAATATCTGGATATCTCGGTGACCGATTATATCGCGAAATGCCGCGTTTTAAAAAGCTGTGAGCTGATCACGGCGGGCGTTCCCGTTCTGGACGCCGCCTACCGCGTCGGCTTCGGTTCGCCCTCCGCTTTTATCAAAGCCTTTCGGAAGGAAACGGGCGTTACGCCCTCCGAATACCGAAAGCTGAAAAAGGAGGCCGCTGTTTTTTCGGGATCCGTCGGAAACGGCACCTGATTTTCTGTCCTATTGTATCCGCACGGCACGGGTGTGCCGGGAAAGGAGTTTTTCATGTCGCAGGTAACAAAACGCGCGCTGGAGCAGTCGCTGAAAAATCTTTTGCTGAAAAAGCCGCTTAACAAGATCACCGTTTCCGATATCACCGACGACTGCGGGATCAACCGCATGACGTTTTATTATCACTTCAAGGATATTTACGATCTTGTGGAATGGTCGTGTCTCGAGGACGCAAAGCGGGCGCTCGAGGAAAACAAGACGTACGAAACGTGGCAGGAGGGCTTTCTTCGCATTTTCGAGGCGGTTCGGGAGAATAAGCCGTTTATCCTGAATGTCTATCGCTGCGTTCATCGCGAACAGGTCGAGCGGTATTTAAGTCCGCTTGTCGATTCGCTTCTTCTCGGCGTTCTCGAGGAGGAGGCAAAGGGACTTGTCGTGCGCGAGGAGGACAAGGAGTTTATCGCGCGGGTCTATTCGTATATCTTCCTCGGCATTCTGTTTGACTGGATAAAGGACGACATGCGCTCCGACCCGAAGGAGATAACCGAGCCTCTCGCCGTTTTGATCAAAGGCTCGATGGCGGAGGCGCTTTCCCGTTTTTCGCGCTGAGCATTTTAATCAAAACGACCTTTTTGATAAGTTTTTTTACAATTTTTCGCCCGTGATGGTTTTTTTATCACGGGCGATTTTCTGTTTATTGTAAATATTTTGTTTTCGGGTACAATAGAATCATCGAAAGGGAAGAGAGCTTCCCGAAAAGAAAATTTCAAACCGAAAATCATAAAACGGAGGTTTTTCATCATGTATTATTCCGCAGGAACGTATGAAGCATTTGTGCATCCCGAAAAGCCGAAGGATGCCGACAAAAAATCCGCCTATATCATCGGAACCGGTCTTGCCGGTCTTACCGCCGCCTTTTATCTCGTCCGCGACGGCGGCGTAAAGGGCGAACACATTCACCTTTTGGAAAAGCTTGAGCTTGCGGGCGGAAGCTGTGACGGCAGACGCGATGTGACAAAGGGCTTTTATATGCGCGGCGGACGCGAAATGGACAATCACTTCGAAATCATGTGGGATGTTTTCCGCGACGTTCCGTCGCTCGAAACACCCGGAATTTCGGTCCTTGACGAATATTATCGTCTGAACAAACGCGACCCCAACTATTCCCTTTGCCGTGCGACGGTGAACCGCGGCGAGGACGCGCATACCGACAAAGAATTCCGTCTGGACAAGGAGTCGGCGCTGGCGCTCTCGAAGCTGTTCATCACCCCCGAAAAAGCGCTTGAGGACAAAAAGATCTCGGATGTTTTGCCCGATTCCTTCTGGGACACCAACTTCTGGCTCTACTGGCAGACCATGTTCGCTTTTCAGAAGTGGTCGAGCGCTCTTGAAATGAAGCGTTATCTCTGCCGTTATGTGCATCACATCGACGGACTTCCCGACTTCAGCGCGCTTCGCTTCACCAAGCTGAATCAGTACGAGAGCCTGATCCTTCCGCTGGTGAAATATCTCGAATCGCACGGCGTCCGCATCGAATACGGAATGGATGTGCAGAACGTTGTTTTCGAATCGGTCGGCGGCAAAAAAACGGCAAAGCAGATCGTTTATAAAAAAGACGGCAAGGAGCAGACCATCGATCTTGTGGAGGACGATCTCGTTTTCATCACCAACGGCTGCTGCACCGACACCTCCCGATACGGCGATCAGACCCATGCCCCCGATCTTTCGGATTTGCACAACGGCAAGGGCGAGTCGTGGGATATGTGGAAGCGTATCGCCGATCAGGTGAACGACGGCTCGTTCGGAAATCCCGACGCTTTCTGCAGCGACATTGAAGCGACCAACTGGATGAGCGCGACCGTTGCGACCTCAAACGAGGAAATTTTGCAGCATATCATCAAAATCTGCAAGCGCGACCCGCGTGCGGGCAAGGTCACGACGGGCGGCATCGTCACGGTCAAGGACAGCGTTGACAACTGGTATCTTTCGTGGACGATCAACCGTCAGCCGCAGTTCAAGTCGCAGGATAAAAATACGGTCCTCATCTGGGTATACAGCCTGCATACCGACCGCGAGGGCAACTATGTAAAAAAGCCCATGCGCGAATGTACGGGCGAGGAGGTCTGCCGCGAGTGGCTGTATCACATCGGCGTGCCCGAGGATAAGATCGAGCCGCTTGCGAAAGAATGCAACACCACGACCTGCTTCATGCCGTATATCAACGCCTTCTTCCAGCCGAGAAAGAACGAAGACCGTCCGCTTGTCGTTCCGAACGGAGCGGTAAACTTTGCCTTCATCGGTCAGTTTGCCGAGACGCCCCGCGACACGATCTTCACGACCGAATATTCCATGCGCACGGGTATGGAGTCGGTTTATACGCTGATGAACATCGACCGCGGCGTGCCCGAGGTATGGGGAAGCAAATACGATGTGCGCGAGCTTTTGCGGGCGTGCTATTACGCCTGTCTCTTATACACATCTCCGAGCCCACGAGACAGGCAGAAATCTCGTA
>ENA-OUQF01000356-OUQF01000356.1-human-gut-metagenome-genome-assembly--contig:-NODE-356-length-37143-cov-5.230182_pt1 | contig 37143 bp, 38 predicted proteins | sample MGYA00237947_ERZ548826 | MGnify/ENA primary metagenome ERZ548826 (study PRJEB26490, sample SAMN05194701) | human gut metagenome | biome: terrestrial biome; feature: human-associated habitat; material... | reverse complement strand
TGATCTTCGACGAGCCCGAGGCCGGCATCGACCTGTGGAGCTTCGCCCGCCTGACTGAGACGTTCGAGCAGCTGCGCCAGCGCGAGCTTGCGACGATGATCATCATCTCGCATCAGGAGCGCATCATCCAGCTCGCCGACGAGATCGTCGTCGTGGGCGGCGGCGAGCTCAAGCACCGCGGCAGCACAGAAGAAATTTTCCCGCTCATCATGGCGGACACGCTGGGCTCCTGCCCGGTGCTGAACAAGTAAGGAGGTAGTACACAATATGATCACCGAAATCGACGCTTCCCTGCTTGAAAAGATCGCCGACCTGACGGGCAAGCCCGTCGGCGCGTTCAACATTCGAAAGGACGGTGGATGCGAGGCGCGCCAGTCCACCGAGCACATCGCCATCGACCCGCAGCCCGAGGGCAAAAGCGGCATCATCATCCGCATCAAGCCCGGCACGAAGGGCGAGCAGTGCCACATCCCCGTCATCATCAGCAAGACCGGCCTTTCCGAGATGGTCTACAACGACTTCTACATCGGCGAGGACTGCGACGTGGACATCGTCGCCGGCTGCGGCATCCACAACTCCGGCTGCGATGAGAGCCGCCATGACGGCGTACACACCTTCTACGTCGGCAAAAATTCCCACGTCCACTACTCCGAAAAGCACTACGGCGAGGGAGACGGCAATGGCAAAAACGTTATGAATCCCCAGACCATCGTGTATCTGGAGGAGGGCGCGAGCATCCAGATGGACACCGTGCAGATCCGCGGCATCGACTCCACCAAGCGCTACACGAAGATCGTCTGCGGCAAGGATGCCGAGGGCGTCGTCACCGAGCGCCTGCTCACCCACGGCCATCAGGAGGCCACGAGCGACATGGAGATCGTGCTCGACGGCGAGAATTCCCGCGGGCGCGTCATTTCCCGCTCCGTCGCGCAGGACGAGTCCAGCCAGCTCTTCTATCCTCGCATGGTCGGCAACGCGAAGTGCTTCGGTCATGTGCAGTGCGACTCCATCATCATGGGCAGCGCGAAGATCCGCTCCATTCCCGAGATCGCGGCGAACTCCACGGACGCCCAGCTCATTCACGAGGCCGCCATCGGCAAGATCGCCGGCGACCAGCTCCTCAAGCTCCAGACCCTCGGCCTGACCGCCGAGGAGGCGGAGGATACCATCCTCAAGGGCTTCCTCGCGTAAGAAGAAAAAAGGAACGCGGCTGCTACGCAGCTACGTTCCTTTTTTATGCGCGGTGTGCTTACTCCTGAACGGGAGTCTCGGCAGGCGCTTCAGCGGGCGCCTCAACAGGCGCGGCGGGAGCCTCAACGGGAGCCTCGGCGGACGCCTCGGCAGGCTCGGTAAAGTCTGCCTCAACGGCGCCCTCGCCCTGCAGCGCGGCGATCTTCGCCTGGCTGGCGCGGATGGCGGCGACGATGTCGGCGACCGCCTCGGGAGCCTCGCCCTTGAGCTCGGAAACATACCACTCGCCGATGGCGCGGTAGTTCTTCTCAATGGCGCGCTGCTCGCCGGCGATGGCGACGTTGGTCTTAACGGTGTCGGCGGCGTCCTGCGCCTTCTCGCTGGCGATGGCGGCGACCTCCTTGCCCTTTTCGGCTGCGGCAAACGCGACGTCCTGTACCTTCCTGCTCAGATTCTCAAAAAATGCCATGATCTTCTTCTCCTTTCTATTATGCGGGGTTTTCCTGTTGCCCCTATTATACGCGCACACCCTCGCGCTTGCAAGCGGAGAAATGCACGAGAATGTAAATATTTTGTGTCCGTTATCCGAATCGTTCGGCACATTTCATGCCTTTTCGATCCAGCCGCAGGCGCAGCTCACCGCGCGCTTCCACAGCCGGTATTTTTCATCGCACTCGGCCTGCGCCCGCTCGGGGGAGAACACGCGGTCGCTCACGCGCAGGGCGCGCACCTCGTCCGTGCTCTGCCAGAAGCCGACGGCAAGGCCCGCCAGCGCCGCCGCGCCAAAGGCGGTCGTCTCCACCATCTGCGGGCGGTCCACCGGGATGCGCAGCAGGTCGGACTGGAAGCGAAGCATCACGTCGCTCACGCTCGCCCCGCCGTCCACGCGCAGCACGGTGATCTCGCAGCCCGCGTCCTGCCGCATGGCGTTCATCAGGTCGGTCACCTCGAAGGCGATGGCCTCGAGCACCGCGCGGGCGATGTGGGCGCGCGTCGTCCCGCGCGTCACGCCGACGATGCAGCCGCGCGCGTACATATCCCAGTACGGCGCGCCGAGGCCGGTGAAGGCGGGCACGAGATAGACACCTCCCGCGTCCGGCACGCTCTCGGCAAGAAGGTCGCACTCATGCGAGGTGCCGATCAGCCCCAGCTCGTCGCGCAGCCATTGGATGGCGCTGCCGGCGTTGAACACGCTGCCCTCAAGCGCGTAGATCGTTTTTCCGCCGAGGCTCCACGCCACCGAGGTCACAAGGCCCGCGCGCGAGCGCACGGCGCGCCCGCCAACGTTCATCAGCGTGAAGCAGCCGGTGCCGTAGGTGTTTTTCGCCTGCCCGCGTTCGTGGCAGCCCTGCCCGAAGAGCGCCGACTGCTGATCGCCCGCCGCGCCGCAGACCGGAATGCCCGCGAGCGCCTCCAGCCCCTCGATGCCGGGCACGACCGTGCCATAGATCTCGCTGTTGGAAACGGGGCGGGGGAGCAGGCACATGGGGATACCGAGGAGCCGGCACAGCTCCTCGTCCCATGTGAGCGTGTGGATGTTGAAGAGCATTGTGCGGCTGGCGTTGGAGTAGTCGGTCACATGGGCGGCCCCGCCGGTGAGACGCCAGATGAGCCACGTTTCCACCGTGCCGAAGAGCAGCTCGCCGCGCTCGGCGCGCTCCCGCGCGCCGGGAACGTTGTCGAGCAGCCATTTGAGCTTCGTGCCGGAGAAGTAGGCGTCGATGACCAGTCCCGTCTTCTCCGCGATCGTCTCCGCCATGCCCGGCGTTTCCTTGAGCTTGTCGCAGATAGCCGCCGTGCGGCGGCACTGCCAGACGATGGCGTTGTACACCGGCTCACCGGTCGCCTTGTCCCACAGGATCGTCGTCTCACGCTGGTTCGTGATGCCGATGCCCGCGATGCGCGCGTCCGGCCCGAGCTTGCGGAGCCCCTGCGCGGCCACGCTGCGCTGGCTCTCCCAGAGCTCCAGCGGGTCGTGCTCGACCCAGCCGGGCTGCGGGTAGTGCTGCGGAAAGGTCTGCTGCGCCATCGCGGCGACGCGGCCGTTGCGGTCAAAGAGAATGGCGCGGGAGCTGGTCGTGCCCTGGTCGAGCGCAAGGATGAAATTGCCCATAAATACCCCCTGTTATTTCCAAAAGCGATGTGGTATACTAAGGCAGCACAATGAAAGCGGCGGCGCTGCCCCGAGATCACCCGTTTTTCGGATTATACCATACAAAGGAGCCTTGCGCTATGGAGAATCGAAAAGAATTTACCTTTCCCTCCGCCGACGGAAGGACGGCCATCCACGCGGTCGAATGGCACCCCGCAGGGGAGCCGGCCGGCATTTTGCAGATTGCGCACGGCGTGGCGGAGTACGCGCTGCGTTACGAGCCGTTCGCGCGCTTTCTGAACGCGCACGGCTTCCTGGTCGTGGCGAACGACCACCTCGGCCACGGCGAGTCGGTCGCCGAGGGCGCGCCGCGGCTCTGCTTCGGCGAAAAGGGCAGCTGGCAGCACGTCGTGGACGATATGTACACGCTCCGCTGCCGGACCGGCGAAGCCTATCCGGAGCTGCCGTACTTTATCATGGGTCACTCCATGGGTTCGTTCCTCACGCGAACCTACCTCATCCGCTATCCCGGCACGGTCAAGGGCGCGATCCTGATGGGCACGGGGCAGAATCCCGACGCGATGCTCGTCGGCGGCAAGGCGCTCGCAAGCGTACTGGCAAGGAAGGCCGGGCGCGAGAACGCGAGCGACGTCGTGGAAAAGCTCGCCTTCGGTGCCTACAACAAGGCCTTCGCGCCTAACCGCACGGGCTACGACTGGCTGAGCGTGAGCGAGGAAAACGTGGACGCCTACATCGCCGATCCGCTCTGCGGCGGCATGGCGAGCACGGGGCTGTTCCTCGAGCTGCTTGACGGCATGGCGTTCATCAAGAAGCCCGCCAACCTGCGGCACATGAACATGGCGACGCCCGTGCTCTTCATCTCCGGCGACCGCGACCCCGTGGGCGGCATGGGCAAGGGCGTGCGCGCGGCTTACGATAGCTTCCGCCGCGCCGGTGTGCGCGACGCGGAGCTGAAGCTCTATCCCGGCCTGCGCCACGAGATATTGAACGAGGACTGCCGCGCGCAGGTCTACGACGATCTGTGGGAGTGGATCGAGCGGCATAACGGTTAAACGAAAAGCGCGGGCACAGCCCACGCTTTTTTCTATGCTGTCCGGTGTTTCCGCCGCAGGCGGCTCGGGGCGAGCAGATCAATGTCGCCCCAGCGCAGCAGCACGCCGGTGCTCCACAGCGCGTCGATGCCGAGGCAGAGCAGCACGGTGTTCGTCACGGCGGACGGAATGCCGGCGGCGAGAGCCGCCAGCGCGGGCTGCACGAGGCGCACGACGAGCGCACCGAGCACGCCCCACGCGAGCGAGAACGGCAGACAGATACGGCCGTTGATGTCCGTTTTTGTCGCGCTGTAGTCCCAGAAGCGCACGCCGAGCACGGCGTCGCAGAAAAGATGAACGGCGTATTCCGCCGTCGTTGCGGTGATGCTGCAGAGCAGCGCGAGCTCCCAGAGCGGGCCGATGCGATCCGCGCCCAGCGCGAGCACAGCGCACATTGCAAGACCGTACACGGGGCAGACGGGCGCGAGCAGAAAGCCCTTCCGCACGCGGTGCTCCGCGTGCGTGAGAGCCGCGAAGAGCTTTTCGAGCAGATAGCCCAAAAAGCCGTAGCCGAGAAAATACCAGAAATACGCCATCACGTCCGTTCACCTCCTGCACCGCAGTTTGCCCGCTCGAAACGGAAAAATGCGCCGCCGCGGCGTTGCAAAGAATGGAAAAACGTGATACCATAGGCGGCAAAAGGAAAAAGGGAGGATGAGCCATGGCAGACCGTTGGGAGGAACTGGAAAAGCGCTGTCAAAACTGCCGTGAGTGCTCGCTGTGCGAAACGAGGACGAATGTGGTCTTCGGCGACGGCAGCCGCACGGCGGAGATAATGTTCGTCGGCGAGGGCCCCGGCGCGCACGAGGACGAGCAGGGCGTGCCCTTTGTCGGCAAGGCGGGGCAGCTGCTCGACGATATGCTCGCCATCATCGGTCTCGACCGCACGATGGTCTACATCGCGAACATCGTCAAGTGCCGCCCGCCGCAGAACCGCGATCCGCTCGGCGTGGAGCAGGACGCCTGCATCGGCTATCTGCGCGAGCAGGTGACGCTGCTGCGCCCGAAGCTGATCGTCTGCCTCGGCCGCATCGCGGCGATGCGCCTGATCCGCGAGGACTTCAAGATCACGCGCGAGCATGGGCAGTGGGTGAAAAAGGGCGGCTTTGAGCTCATGGCGATGTACCATCCCGCGGCGCTGCTGCGCGATCCCGCGCGGCGGCCCGACGCCTTCGAGGACCTGATGAGCCTGCGCGAAAAGGCCCGCGCGGTGTGCGAGCACACGCCGCTGCCGGAAAAGCTGTGAGAATGAGAAGAAAAAGCGAGGCGTGTCACGCCTCGCTTTTCGTTTCTTCCTTGACCGTTCCGTCGGCCTTGGCCAGCAGAAAGACCGCCAGCAGGATGCAGAAAATGCCGATGCCCAGCCGCACGGTCAGCACCTCGTGGTAGACGAGGATGCCGATGATCACGCTCGTGAGCGGCTCAAAGGTTGAGAGCATGGACGCGCTCTGCGCGCCGATGAAGCGGTTGCCGAGCTGGAACAGCAGCGACGCCGCGGTGGACACGCAGCAGTAGAGCGCGAGCGCGCCGCGCGTGAAGGCGGTAGAGGGCCAGACGAATTCGCCCATCGCGAGCGTGATGCCGCCGACGAGCACGGCGGAAAAGACGCACAGCCAGAAGGCGAGCTTGAACGGCGCCATCGTCACCAGCCCGCTGGAGTTGAGATGCACGATGTAGTATGCCCACGCCACGCCCGAGGCGAGCGCGAGGAATACGCCGTAGGCGCTCACATCGCCGCCGGGGGTGTAGAAGCACAGAATGCCGGCAAAGCACAGCGCGCAGCAGACGAGCTTGCGGCGGTTCGCCCTTTCGTAGCGGAAGGCGATGCAGGCGACGACCACCAGCACGGGATAGACGAAGTGCAGCGTGGTGGCAAGGCCCGAGGCGAGGTAGTTATAGGACGCAAAGAGCAGCGGACCGATGAGCCCGTAGCCGATGCAGCAGATCAGGATGTCCTTGAGCTCCCGCCGGGTCAGGCGCAGCTTTTCGCGCACGCTGCCGCTTCCGCTGCATACAAGGAGAATGAAAAAGATCACGATGCCGGCGGCAAGACGGGCGAAGGTCTGCGTGAGCGAATTGCAGCCGCCGTCGCTGATGGTTTTGGAAAAGAGCGGGTTCAGACCGTAGAGGACCGCGGACAGAACGGTCAGAAAAATTCCCCTTGCCTGCATGACTTTTGCCTCCGTTTTTCTTGCTGTTATTGGGGCATTATACGACGCGGAAAGGGGAAAAGCAACGGGTTGTTAACAAGTTAAAGTGACATTTTTCACCGGCTCGGAGCCGTCAAAGCCACGGCGCGAGCGCCGCGCGCCAGCGCTCCGTGAGCGCCTGCATGGACGAGCGCGCGTTGGCGGGACTGGTGGAGGGCAGAGCCTCCGCCTTTCCCCATACGGCCTCGTCATACCGGCGGTAAAAGCGGTAGGCCGTGCCGCCGTTGCAGAAGATGCGGCGGACCGGCGCGGCGTCCAGAATGCGCGAGAGGTCGTTCGGCATCACGTTCGTGATGCTCGCGTCGGACGAGCCGGCGATGTCGCAGGAGGCGATGACGTCCCACAGCGCGACGCCATGGCGCAGGAGCAGGGACTTCTTTTCCGCCGCCGTCTGCGGCGTCTCCTCGCCGAGCACGGCGGCGAGCACACGCCAGAAGCGGTTTTGCGGATGGCCGTAGAAAAACGCCGCCTCGCGCGACTTCACCGAGGGAAAGGAGCCGAGGATCAATATTCTGCTGTTTTCGTCGTATACCGGCGCGATGGTATGGAGCTGCGGCTGCTTTTCCATGGCGGTCCCTCCCTGCTTTCTCGCGGCTATCGTACCACGGCGGCGGAGAAAAAACAAGCGGGCGCGGCGGAAACCACCGGAGGAGGGGCGAGAGCCCCTCCTCCTTTCAAACGAGCGGCAAGGCAAGGTCATGCCGCCGCGCGTCTGAAGGGTATCATGTGCGGAAATCCGCAAAAAATACGCTTTGCCATTTCCGCAGGATGTGCTACAATAGGTTCATTCTTATCTTTTGCCCGCGGGAGGAGCCGCCATGCAGCCTTTGGCACATTTCAAGACCATCACGCATCATCGGCACCTGGTGTGCAGATACTGCTTTCGTCTCGGCCTTTACCGGCAGGGACTGCTGCACGACCTGAGCAAGTACGCGCCCTGTGAGTTCTGGCGCGGCGCGAAATATTACCAGGGCTACCGCAGTCCGAACGACGCCGAGCGCAAGCAGAACGGCGTGAGCCTTGCCTGGCTGCACCACAAGGGACGCAACCGCCATCACTTCGAGTATTGGATCGACTACTGCATCGGGGAGGACGGAAAGCCCTACATGGGCGGGTGCAAAATGCCGCTGCGCTACGTCGCCGAGATGTTCTGCGACCGCATCGCGGCGTGCAGGACCTACCTCAAGGACAAGTACACCGACGCCGCGCCGTATGACTACTATATCCGCTCGAAGAGCCATATCCTCATCCACCCCGAGACGAGCGACGCCATCGAGGCGATGCTGCGCGTGCTCCGCGACGAGGGCGAGGACGCCGCGTTCGCCTACGTTCGCGGCCTGCTGCGGGAGGAAAAGGAAAGAAAATAGGCAAAAACCGCTTTTTCCTCGTTTTCTCCCTTGCATTTTCTCGTTTACAGGAGTAAACTATTTATCGAATTTTGCAATAGGACGGACACAACTGCTATGAGCCACCCCTACAAAACGAGGTCGGGCGGGGCGACGGTCACCATTTTTGTGCCGTATGACTGCCGCAACCACTGCCCTTTCTGTATCAATAAAAAGGAATATGCCGACTGCACCGGCTTCAGCGTCGAGGCGATTCTGAGGTCCATTGCCGTGATGGACGCCATCACGCCGGAATGCGACTTCGTTTTCACCGGCGGTGAGCCGTTCGCCCAGCTGGGCGACCTGCAGCGGATGCTCGACGCGATCCCCGGGACGCACAAGGTGTATATCAACACCACGTTCCCCGTGCAGCCCGGCTGCAGCGCGGAGGAGATGATCGACTTCACCCGCCGCAACGCGGACAAGATCACCTGCATCAACGTTTCGCGCCATCTGCAGCGCTACGTCGAGGAATCGCCCGACGAGGTCGTGGCCGCTATCGCCACGCCCAAGCGCATCAACTGCGTGCTCTACAAGAACTATCCCGCGGACAAGCTCACGGAGTATGTCGAGCGCTGGCGGAAGTACAATATTCCCATCCAGTTCCGTTACGACTACACCGAGACTACGCCCGAGAACCTCTATGAGGAGGAGCACGACAAAATTTTGCAGGACCTCAAAAAGCAGTTCACCTATAAGGGACTCGACGGCTGCCGGATGCGCAACGGCTTCCATTTCGAGTACAAGGGCCTGCACATGACCTACCATAAGACCTTGCCCTATTCCACCATCGTGGAGACCGGCGAGGACGGCGTGACCTACGATATTCTCTACGACATTCTCATCAAGCAGAACGGCGACCTGCACTCCGACTGGACGAATGTGCCGCTCGACGTGGAGAAGTACCGCAGGGTCGTCTTTGAGCCTTATGACCTCAAGGTCCTTGACGGCGTCGTTGATTCCTGAGACCGGATGAAAAAGCTCCGACCGTGAAAACGGCCGGAGCTTTTTTGCGTGAAAATGGGCTTACCGCGGCGGCTGCGCCGTAACAGCGTCCCGCCGCATCTCGCGCAGCACGGGCACGCTGACGCACAGCGAGGCGGCGAGGAAGAAGACGAGGCCGATCATGCGGTTGACGCTGATGGTCTCGCGGAAGCAGACCACCGCCAGAAGCGTTGCCAGAACGGGCTTGATGAGGTAGACGAACGAAGCCTCGGTTGCGGAGGTGTATTCCGTGATCTTGGCGGTGAGCAGAAAGCCGATGGCGGCGCAGAAGATGCCGACGTAGCACAGCAGCAGCGCGGACCTGAGCGTGAAGCCGGCGAAGAACGGCACATCGGCGAAAATGTCCAGCCCGAGGCTGCGGTAGAGCGCGCCGACGGCGGGAATATGGCCGAGCAGCAGCAGCGCGAGCAGCTCCAGTCCGCCGAGGACCATGTTGAAGGTCGTGATGACCAGCCCGCCGAGCCGCGGGATGCGCAGCTTGCAGAGTGTGCCGTACATGGCGAAGAGAATGGTCGCCGTGAGGATCTCCGCGAAGCCGCGCGGACTGACCTCGAGCTTCGCAGGGTTGAGGATGAAGAGGATGCCGATCAGCTCGACGCCGATGGCAATGAGGTGGTTCCGTTTCAGCGGCTCGTGCAGGATCAGGTGCGCGGCGGCGAGGGCAAAGACGGGGTTGCCGGAGTAGATGATGGAGGTCGCCGAGGCGTCCATGTGCAGCACGGACATCTGGAGCAGCGACATGTGCAGCGTGACCGTCAGAAAGCCAAGCAGGGCAAAGTAGCTCCAGTCGGAGCGGGTGAGGCGAATGGCGTTCCGCCGCAGGCTGCGCAGGGCGAAGGGCAGCAGAAAGAGCGCGCCGATGAGCACGCGCTCGACCGTGATCTGCATGGGCGCGAAGACGCCGCCGAGCCCCTTGAGCGCGACCTCGGTGGTGGAAAAAATCATGGCGGCGAGCAGAATATAAAGATAACCGCGTTTCCGGTTCATGGCGTCGTTCCTCCGTTTCCTGTGATGGAGCACCGCCCATTGTATGCTCACACTCCGAAAAAAGCAAGAAAGAAGTGCTGCTTCCCGCGGGAAACAGCACTTCTTTTGGTATGCGTTCAAAAGCGAGGGTGCTTGCCTTACTTGACGGCGGTCTTCTTGCTCTCCCACTTGGTGACGCAGAGCGCGCAGGACAATCGGCATACGCTGCGCGTAGGGTACAAGGGGTAGTGGTTGCTAAAGTGCAGCACCGCAATATCTTGACACGGTAACAAGTTTCTTGTAAAATCGTATCTATAGGACAGAGCTGAAAAGCCCGCCACGGAAACGCCACGCAGCGAGCGCCCACGGCGCGAGCATTGAAAGGAGCAGGCACCATGACGAACGAAGAACTCGAACTGTACCGCCGCGAGTTGGAGCGGCTGAACGAGAAGCACGAGAGGGAATACCGCCGCGCCATGCGGAAGTACGAGTGGGACAGGCGGCACTACCGCACGTTGTCCTGCCGCGTCCCTGTGGAAACGGCGCAGCGGTTCGCCAAACTGTGCTTTCGGTACGGTAAAACGCCGTATCGGGCGCTAAAAGACGCCGTAGAGGACGCGCTGCGGTACGGCGGCGTTTGATAGGCTGTCAGGTTTCGCCCCCTTTCGTCCGCCCGCGCAGCATAACATAGCCGTCAAGGGCTTCGCAAGCGGCTGAAAGCCGCCCTTGACGGCTACGCTGCGGCGGTCGTATCAACGAAAGGAGGGCTTCACCATGAAAGCCAAAATCACCACCGCTGCCAACATTCCCGCCGCCACGCGTCGCGCCGTCTATCGCCGCGACGGCTACCGCTGCGCCCTTTGCGACGACGTTCGCGGGCTGCAAATCCATCACGCCATGCCGCGCTCTGTCGGCGGCTCGGATGACGAGATGAACCTCGTCACGCTCTGCTGGCGCTGCCACGCAGAAGCGCACGGCACATTTCTGCCCGAACGTCACCGCGCGCCGCGTACGCCCGAAGAACTCGCGGAGCTGCGCCGCTCGCTGAAGGAAACGTACGCGCAGAACATTGTGGAATACCTCGCAGACCTCTACGCGGAAGAAGGTGTGATATGGTGTCCGTTCTAAGCCCCTTCGGGGGCTTTTATCGGTTCTGCCGATGGTGAATGACGCTCGCGCCGATGGGGGGCGGTGCCCCCGCTGCGGCGCTCGTTGTGGCTGCGGCGGCGTTGCCGTCCTCGCCACACATCGGTGTGCGCGCGGCGCGCGGCATTCGCTCGCGCGCCCTCCTCGCCTTTGCGCCTTGTCCGCCCGCTTGCCCCCGCTGGCGCAGATGGCGGCGCGGTCGGGGCGCAAAAGGCTGCGCGCCCGTCGCGGCGGGTTCGCTGCGCCCCCCCTGTTGCCGCTTGCGTCCGTCGTTCGCGGGCAGCGGCGGCGGTTGGTCGCTCGGCGGCGCGCTCGCCATTAAAAAGGGGGCTAATGTGGCTCGTGTCCCCTCGCTCCCTGCCCGCCGCCGCGCCCGCGCCCGCGTCCGTCTGCGCGGCAAGCAGCGGTGGGGGGGCTTGCTCGCCCCTTTGGGCGGGGGGGCTGTGGCTTTCATGTGTCCGCTGCGGCGGGGTTGCGCCCGCTGCGGCGGGCGCGAAAAAGACCGCCCCTTGTGGGGCGGTCTTGGAGGAAACACAATATATGGCGCTTGCCTTACTTGACGGCAGCCTGCTTCTTGCTCTCCCACTTGGTGACGCAGAGCGCACAGGAGATGTCGCCGGTAATGTTCAGGCAGGTGCGGCCCATGTCGAACAGACGGTCCACGCCGTAGATGATCATGATCATATCGACGGGGATGTTCATGGCCTGGAGCACCATAGCCAGCATGATCATGCCCGCGCCGGGCGTGCCGGCGGTGCCAATGGAGGCGAGGGTCGCGGTGACAACGATGGTGACCATCTGGCCGAGGGTCAGCGTCATGCCGCAGCAGGTGGCAAGGAAAATGGTGGCGACGCACTGGTAGATGGCGGTGCCGTCCATGTTGATGGTCGCACCGAGGGGGATAACAAAGGAGGAAATATCATTCTCCGCGCCGAGGTCCTCGGAGCACTCCATGCTCAGGGGAATGGTCGCGGCGGAGGAGGTGGAGGTGAAGGCGAAGATCATAGCCGGGGACGCCTTCTTGAAGAACGTGATGGGGCTGATGCCGGCGAACGCCTTGGCGGAGAAGGAATAGCACAGGACCGCGTGGACGATGTAGCCAAGGTAGGCGCAGCCGAGGACGATGCCGAGGGAGCCGAGGATCTCGGGACCCTGCGTGGCAACGACCCAAGCCATCATGGTGAACACGCCGATGGGGCTGAGAGAAATGATGAAGGCCATCACGCGCTCGATGACCGCGTAGAGGGAGGTGACCATATCCTGCGCGAGCTTGCCCTTTTCTCCTGCCGTGAGGATGCCGCCGCCGAGAAGAATGGCGATGACGATGACCTGAAGCATATTGGAGGTGCGGAAGGACTCCCAGAGGTTACTGGGGAAGATGCCGATGAGGGTATCCATGAAGTTGGCGCTGGTGGCCTTCTCCCAGACCTGGCCGTCAACGAGCTGGAGGGTGGGGAAGAGGCCGGCGTTGTTGAAGATGTTGGCGAACACAAGGCCGATCACGCAGGCGATGGCAGTGGTGACGAGGAAGTACGCCACGGTCTTCCAGCCGACGGAGCCGACCTTCTTCATGTCGCCCATGGAGACGATGCCGTCGATCATGGACAGCAGGACAACGGGAACAACGATGAACTTGAGGAGGTTGACGAAGATGGTGCCGAAGGGCTTGAGGTAGTTGGTCGTGATCTCGGGCTTACCCATAAAGTAGAAGGCAAGGCCGACCACGATACCGAGCAGCAGAGCAATGAAGATCTGTGCCGGCAGACTGAGTTTTTTCTTTTCCATAATATACACTCTCTCCTAAAATTTCTCCTATAAACGGCAGCTTATAGATGCGATTTATAAGAGTTTTTACATTTTACCGCATCTGAACATATTTTGCAAGACCGGACGCAGGAAAACTTTCATTTTGAGCAATTTCGACAAAGCTATCCGAAAAAGCGGGAAGCGAATGCGGAAAAATATTTTTGCGTGACCACTTGCAATGTGCGCCGCTTTTTTGTAGGATGTAAAAAGAAACCGAAAGAAGGAACGGAAAACGGTATGAGAGTCATCACCGGCTCGGCGCGCGGGCGCCGGCTGAATGAATTAAAGGGTTATGATACCCGCCCGACCACCGACAAGGTCAAGGAGGGCATTTTCTCCGCCATCCAGTTCGAGGTGGAGGGCGCGCGCGTGCTCGACCTCTTCGCGGGGACGGGACAGCTCGGCATCGAGGCGCTTTCGCGCGGCGCGCAGCGCGCCGTGTTCGTGGACCGGCGCACCGACGCGGTGAAGCTCATCCGTGAGAATCTGGCGCTCACGCGGCTGGAGGACGGCGCGCAGGTCGTCTGCGGCGACTCGATGGCCTATCTCAATGCCCTGCGCGAGAAATTCGACCTCATTTTCCTCGACCCGCCCTACGCGGACGATCTGCTCGAGCGCGCCGTCGCGCACATCGCGCGGTTTGACATTCTTGCGCCCGATGGTATAATGATCGCGGAGAGTCCGGCGGAAAAGGAGCTGCCCAAGCTCAGCGCGCCCTACCGCGTCGCGCGCGAGTACCGCTACGGCAGGATCAAGGTCACGCTTTACCGCCGCGATGGGGAGGAGACGACATGAGAGAGGAACGCATCGCCGTGTTTCCCGGCAGCTTCGACCCCGTGACGCTCGGCCACATGGATATCATCGAGCGCGCGGCGCAGCTCTTTGACCGCGTGTACGTCGCCATCGTGCCAAACGGCGAAAAGACGCACCCGATGTTCACGGACGAGGAGAAGCTGGAGCTGATGCGCGTGAGCGTCGCACCGCTCGGCAACGTCGAGGCGGCGCTGTGGAACGGGCTGCTGACGGACTTTGCCGCGCAGAAGGGCGCGCGCTTTCTCGTGCGCGGCGCGCGGAACAGTATGGATTTCGATGCGGAGTATCAGCTCTCGCTCATTTATAAGGATGTGTCCGGCGGCGCGCTCGACACGGTGCTTTTGTGCGCTGAGCCCGCGCACCAGCACATTTCATCGACCATGGCGCGCGAGATGGTGAAGTATCATCAGCCGCTCGAGAAGTATTTGCCGGCTGCGGCCGCGGCTCGGATAAGAGGAAAGGATAGGGGATAACGATGGCTGAAGAGAATGTACAGAAGCTGCTGGATATGCTGTATGAGATGATCGACGAGGCGAAGAACGCGCCGCTGTCGAACGACAAGTGCGTGCTCAACCGCGACGAGGCGCTCGACCTGCTCGACGAGATCCGCGCGCAGATGCCGGTGGAGCTCAAGCGCGCGCAGGAGCTCGTCCGCGCCCGCGACGAGTATGTGGAGGCCGCCAAGCGCGACGTCGAGCGCATGATGCAGAAGGCGGAATTCGAGGCCAAGAGCAAGGTCTCTGAGAGCGAGGTGCTCACCGCCGCGCGCGCCAAGGGCCACGACATCGTCACCCGCGCCGAGGAGCGCTCGCGCGAGATGTACCGCGTGGCGAACGACTACTCCGAGGATGTTCTGCGCCGCACGGAGGAGGCGGTCCAGATGGCGCTCGACGAGGTCAAGCAGACGCGCGTGCGCTTCCGCGCCGCGTCCAACGAGCAGATGCAGCGCCGCCGCGAGGAGCTGAACAAGTCTTTGGAGAAAAACGACAAAGAGGACAAGTAAAATTCGTTACATCTGACAAAGGCTTTTCGAGCGTTTTTTAATTTGAACATATTTTGCGATGAAGGTAAAACGCGCCACAAGATGTTGTGGCGCGTTTTTTCGCGCCCTTTCGACAATAAAACGTGCGTTTGAGTTCCGGCAAAAAACGCTGGAAGAATTTGGCAGAAAAGGGCGTGAAAGCCCTGAAAACAAAGAAAATTTCTGCTTGCATTTCAAAAGCGTTTTATGTATACTCAAAATACGAAGTGGGGGAAAGTGGTGCCAAGTGTGCAAAAGTGGTGCTGCTGACCCAAAAGTGCAGGAGAGTGGAGCCGAGCGACTTCCCCGAAAAAAGAGGGAGCCGCTGCTTTGCCCTCTTCACAGCAGCTTCAAGGATCGCCGAAAGGGGGAAGCGCTTTGACCGGCCAGTATCAGCACAGCATCGACGCCAAGGGCAGAGTGTTCATCCCCGCGAAGCTCCGCGAGGAGCTGGGCGAGACCTTTTATGTCACCATGGGCATGGACTCCTGCCTGAGCGTCTATTCCGACGCGAGCTGGGCGAAGTTCACCGAGAAGTTCGAGAGCCTGCCCTACACCAAGACCAAGGCCATGCGTCCGCTGTTCGCCAATGCCGCCAAGTGCGAGCCGGACAGCCAGGGCCGCATCCTGCTGCCGCAGAAGCTGCGCGCCTACGCGGGGCTGGATAAGGACGTGGTCATCATCGGCGTATCGAACCGCGCCGAGATCTGGAACGCGGAGCGCTGGGCTGCGTTGGAGGCCGAGGAGCTCAACCCCGAGAACCTCGCCGCCGTGATGGAGGAGCTGGGCTTCTGAGATGGAAGAGATCAACTACGGCCACAAACCGGTGCTGCTGCACGAATGCCTGGACGCGCTCGCCATCCGGCCGGACGGCGTTTACCTCGACGGAACGCTGGGCCGCGCGGGCCACTCGCTGGAGATCGTCCGCCGCCTGACGGCGGGAGGACGGCTCATTGCCCTCGACCGCGACGAGACTGCCATCGAGGCGGCGCAGCGGCGGCTCGCGGACTATATGGACCGCGTGACGCTGGTACACTCCAACTTCAGCGCGCTCGACGATGTGCTGCGTGAGCTGGGCGTCCGCGGCGTGGACGGGATGCTCTTTGACCTCGGCGTTTCCTCGCCGCAGCTCGACGATGCCGCCCGCGGCTTTTCCTATAAGCAGGACGCGCCGCTCGATATGCGCATGGACGAGAGCGCGAGCTACACCGCGCGCGAGCTGGTCAATACCGTCAGCTATGAGGAGCTCAAACGCATCCTCTATGAATACGGCGAGGAGCGCTACGCGCCCGCCATCGCAAAGAAGATCTGCGCGTACCGCGCGGAAAAGCCCATCGAAACCACGCTGGAGCTGGCGGATCTCATCCGCTCGGCGATGCCCGCCGCGGCGCTGCGCGAAAAGCAGCATCCCGCCAAGCGGAGCTTTCAGGCCATCCGCATCGCGGTCAACGACGAGCTCGGCGAGCTTCCGCCGATGCTCCGCGCTGCCGAGAAGAATCTCAAGCCGGGCGGGCGGCTCGCGGTCATTACGTTCCATTCGCTCGAAGACCGCATCGTCAAGCGCGAGCTGCAAGCGCTCGCCACGGGCTGCACCTGTCCGCCGGAGTTTCCGGTGTGCGTGTGCGGCAAGAAGCCCAAAATGAAGCTCATCACCCGCAAGCCCATCGTCTCGGGCGAGGAAGAGCTGAACGAAAATCCCCGCGCCCGCAGCGCCAAGCTGCGTGTGGCGGAAAAATGCTGAGAAAGCAAATCTTTCACGAAGGAGAGCGCCATGGCACGCACGAGCCGCAGACAACCGAATAGCTACCGCGGCGGACGTGTGGTCGGCAATCTCGCCTACGATGAGCGCTACGCCGAGCGGCGCGCGCCGCGCCGCGAGAGCGAGCAGCGGGAGCAGCCGCGCGAGGAGTTCATCCGCCCGCCGCGCAGGCAGGAGAAGAAGGCCGTCCGTCCGCGCGTGCGCGAGCGGCAGAGAGTCTCCGGCGTGCTGGCGCTCGGCTTTGCCGCGCTGGCCGCGATGGTCGTGGTCGTGCTGATGAGCTACGCGCAGCTCACGAGCATTTCCGCCGACGTGGTCTCGATGCAGAAGGAGCTCAAGACGCTCGACGCCGAGCACGTCGCGCTGCTCACGCAGTACGAGCGCACCTTTGATCTCGAAACGGTCAAGGCGGCGGCTGTCGCCGCGGGCATGAACAAGCCAAGCTCCTCGCAGATCAATTACATCGACCTTTCCGCGCCGGACAGCGTGGAGCTTTGCGAAGCACAGAACGTCAGCGTGCTCAGCCGCGTGTTCACCTCGCTGGGGCAGGGCGTTTTCAGCGTGGTGGAATATTTCAGTTGAGCGAAGCCTATACATAAGGAGTAAGGAGCTTCCTTACTCCTTGTTTTGCCATTATGCCCCTTGCCGTATGAGGAGGAAAGACCGTGCCGACACCCCCGAAAAGAAAACCGGACAGCGCGCGCCGCGCCAACCGCATCATCCAGCAGCGGACGCTTCTGCTGCTGGCGCTGCTGGGCATCGGCACATTTCTGCTGCTCTTTGCCCAGCTCTACAAATTGCAGATCAAGCAGCACGACGAGCTCAAGACGCTCGCCGTGCGCCAGCAGACGCTGCGCACGACCGTGGAGGCGAGCCGCGGAACCATCTACGATAAAAACGGCGACATCCTCGCCCTTTCCTCCACGGCGGAGAACGTCTGCGTCTCGCCTCTCGACGTCGCCAAAAACGAGCAGGATCAAGACCTGATCGCAAACGGTCTCGGCGAGATCCTCGGCGTGGACCCGGGCGGCATCCTCAACGATATGAAGGATACCGCCTCGCAGTACAAGGTCATCAAGAAGAAGGTCGAGCAGGAGACGGCGGACAAAGTCCGCGTGTTTATCAGCGACAACGACATCAAAGGCGTCTTTCTGGAGCCGACCTCCAAGCGATACTACCCCTATTCCTCGCTCGCCGCGCACGTCATCGGCTTTGTCAACGCCAACGGCGGCGCTTACGGTCTTGAGGCCGTGTATGACGAGGAGCTGACCGGCGAAAAGGGCATGGTCGTCTCCGCACGCGACGCCAACGGCAACGCGCTGCTCTATCAGTATGAGCAGTATTTCGACGCCGAGAACGGCGACAGTCTGGTGACGACCCTCGATAAGACGGTGCAGTATTACCTCGAAAAGGGCCTTGAGGAGCTCGAGAGCCGCTACGGCACGGGCGTGGGCGCGACCGGCATCGTCATGGACGTCAACACCGGCGGCATCCTCGCGATGGCGTCGCTGCCGACCTACGACCTCAACGCCCCCGCGAGCATCTACAACAAGGAGATGCTCGCTGCCGGCATGACCGACGAGGAGCTCGCCGCGGCGGCCGACACGCTGCAAAATATGCAATGGCGCAACAAGGCCATCAACGACACCTTCCAGCCCGGCTCGACCTTCAAGATCCTCACCCTCGCCATGGCGCTGGAGGAGAACAAGGTCAAAATGTCCGACACCTTCAACTGCCCGGGCTATGTCGTCATCGAGGGCGCGAAGATCAACTGCTCCAAGCGCGCGCCCGGTCACGGTCATCAGGACCTCATCACGGCGTTCGCCAATTCCTGCAACCCCGCGTTCATCAACATCGGCCTGCGCCTCGGCAACACGACCTTTTACAATTACATGAAGGCCTTCGGCCTCACCGGAAAGACCGGCGTGGATACCACGGGCGAGGCGAGCGGCTTTGTCAACAAGGAGATCGAATACTCCACGCTGGCGCTGGCGTGCTACGCCTTCGGTCAGAACTTCAACGTCACGCCGCTCTCGCTCATCAACGCGCAGGCGGCCTGCGTCAACGGCGGCTACCTCCGCACGCCCTACATCGTCTCCGAGGTGCTCGACCAGAGCGGCAACGTCAAGTACCGCCACGACACCACCCCGCTGCGGCAGGTCATTTCCGAGGATACCTCCAAGACCGTGCGCGAGATCATGGAGTACGAGGTCGAGCATGGCACGGGCAAGAACGGCAAAGTCGCGGGCTACCGCATCGGCGGCAAGACCGGCACTGCCGACCAGATCGACGGGAGCGTCACCGTTTCGTTCACCTGCTGCGCGCCGGCGGACGACCCGCAGATCATGATGCTCCTCACCCTCAGCAGCGCCAGCAACGACACCGGCACCTACCGCTCCGGCGGCAACATGGCCGCGCCCGTGGCGTCGAGCATCATGGCGGAGATACTGCCCTACCTCGGCATCGAGCCGACCTACAGCGCCGATGAGCTCGTCGGCGCGGATCATACCGTGCCGAACGTCGTCGGGCTCAAGCGCGACGAGGCGGCGGCAAAGCTCAAGGAGGAGGGCTTCTCCTGCCGCACCGTCGGCGACGGCGAGACCGTCACCGACCAGACGCCGCTCGGCGGCGCGATCGTGCCGAACAACGCGGAGATCATCCTCTATCTCGGCGCGGAGAAATCCACGGAGCTATGCATCGTGCCGAACGTTGTGGGCGACAGCGCCGCGGCAGCCAACCGCAAGCTCACCGACGCGGGGCTTATCATGTCCGTCTCCGGCGCGACCGGCGGCAGCTCCGCGAGCGTGCGCGCCATCTCCCAGTCGGAGACGCCGGGCACGGAGGTCGCGGCGGGCACGGTGGTGCGCGTCCAGTTCAGCGACAGCTCGGTGACGGATTAAAAACCGCAAAAGAGAGCAAGATTTGACGGAGAAAGGACGACGCGCCTACGAAGCTCGGCGAGCTTTTGAGCGCCCTCGATCACTTCCGACTCCTCCGCGCGGACGCGCGGACGGAGATACATGACCTCACCCTTGATTCCCGCACGGCGGGAGAGGGAAGCCTTTTCCTCGCCCTGCATGGCGCGCGGGAGGACGGCGCAGACTACGCAAAGGAGGCCGCCGCGCGCGGCGCGGTCTGCGTCGTGACCGAGCACGCGGCCGAAGGCGTGCCCTGCGTGCTGGTCCCCGACGCGCACGAGGCGGCGGCAAAGCTCGCCGCGAGATGGTACGGCGATCCGGCGGGACGCATGACGGTGGTCGGCGTGACCGGCACGAACGGCAAGACGACCACAACGTATCTTCTCAAGCAGCTCCTTGAGCGCTGCTTGGGCGCAAAGGTCGGTCTGATCGGGACCAATCAGAACATGATCGGCGACGCCGTTCTGCCTGCCGAGCGCACCACGCCCGACGCGCTGACGCTCCAGCGTCTGCTGCGCGAAATGGCGGACGCGGGCTGCACCCATGTGGTGATGGAGGTCTCCTCCCACGCGCTCGTGCAAAGGCGTGCCGGCGCGATCGACTTCGCGCTCGGCGTGTTCACCAATCTCACGCAGGACCATCTTGACTACCATGGTACAATGGAAGCCTACTGCGACGCCAAGGCGCGTCTGTTCCGCCAATGCCGCGCCGCCGCCGTCAACGGCGACGATCCGTGGACGCCGCGGCTGCTCGAAAATGTGACCTGTCCGGTCACACGCTTCGGGCAGGGACTTGCAAACGATCTCGTCGGCTGGGACGCGCATTACTGCGCCGACCGCGTGAGCTTCACCGCGTGCAGCGACAGCGAGCACATCCCCGTGACGCTGCACATTCCCGGGGCATTCTCGCTCTACAACGCGCTCGCCGCGCTCGCCGCGGCACAGGCCCTCGGCATCCCGATCGAGGACGCGGCGCAGGCCCTCTCACTCTGTCAGGGCGTGTGCGGCAGGGCGGAGGTGGTGCCGACGGATACGGACTACACCGTGCTCATTGATTACGCGCACACGCCCGACGGGCTGAAAAATATTCTCTCGACCGTCTGCGGCTTTGCCGACGCGCGCGTGCTCGTCGTGTTCGGCTGCGGCGGCGACCGCGACCGGACGAAGCGCGCCGAAATGGGGCGCATCGCCGCGCGGCTCGCGGATGAGGTGATCGTCACCTCGGATAATCCCCGCACGGAAAACCCCTACGCCATTCTGCACGAGATCCTCGCCGGCATGGCGGACAGCGCGACGCCGTTTGCCGTGCTGGAAAGCCGCCGCGAGGCCATCGCCTACGCGCTCGACCACGCCCGCACCGGCGACGTGGTGGTGCTCGCGGGCAAGGGACACGAGACCTATCAGGTGGTCGGCGCCGAGACGCTGCCGCTCGACGAGCGGCAGGTGGTGCGCGAGCATCTGAGCCAATAAAAAACGAAAGAGCCGCGCTCTGCGCGGCGGAAGGAATACGCTATGAAACTGATCGCTGCCTGCATTGTGAGCTTTCTCATCACGCTTGTCACCGGACGCTTTCTGCTCCCCGAGCTGCGCAGGCTCAAGGCGGGGCAGAGCATCCGCGAGGACGGCCCGACCTGGCACGCCGGCAAGTCCGGCACGCCGACGATGGGTGGACTGATGTTCATTTTCGGCATCCTCGTCACCATTCTCGTGTTCGGCTGGGACGCCATGCACGCGGGCAGCTTCGCGCACCTCTATGTGTTTGCCTTTGCCGCCGTGTTCGGCCTGATCGGCTTTCTTGACGATTTTCAGAAGGTGAAAATGCACAGGAACCTCGGCCTGACGGCGATCCAGAAGTTTGCCCTCCAGCTTGCCGCGGCGGTGTTGTTCCTCTGCCTGATGCGCTATGAGGGGATGCTGACGCCGAACCTCTACGTTCCGTTCGCCAATACCTATGTCATCCTGCCGTGGATCGTTTATATGATCTTCGCCGCCTTTGTCATCGTCGGCACGGTCAACGCCGTCAACATCACGGACGGCATCGACGGTCTGGCCGGCAGCGTGACGGTGCCGGTGGCGCTGTTTTTCGCGGTGGTCGGCTCGTGGTGGGGCTATGAGAATGACCTCGGCGTTTTTGCCGCGGCAATGGTCGGCGGACTGATCGGCTTTCTCGTCTATAACTTCCATCCCGCCAAGGTATTCATGGGCGACACCGGCTCGCTCTTTCTCGGCGGCGCGGTGGCGGGACTGGCGTTCGCCTATGATATGCCGCTCGTGCTGCTGCTCGTCGGCATCGTCTACATCTGCGAGACGCTCTCGGACATCATTCAGGTCGCCTACTTTAAGGCGACGCACGGCAAGCGCATTTTCAAGATGGCGCCGCTGCACCATCACTTTGAGCTCTGCGGCTGGAGCGAGGTCAAGCTCGTGACCATCTTCACGCTCGTCTCCGCCGTGTTCTGTATGCTGGCGCTCTGGGGCGTGATCGGAAGATACCACTTCTAAAGCACAATCATAAAAACGATAAGGGGAGGTGAACCGGTATGACGAAGGAGGAGCGCGAGCTGCGGCGCGAGCAGCGCGAGCACATGAAGCACATGGAGGCCGCTGCGAAGGAGGCGGGCCGCGGACCCATCGACGTGCCGTTTCTCCTGCTCGTGCTGCTGCTCACCGGCGTGGGGCTCATTATGCTGCTCTCGGCGAGCTTTCCATCTGCCTATTATGAGTCGGGCGACCCGCTGTACTACTTTAAGCGGCAGGCGGCCTTTGCCACGCTCGGCCTTGCCGCCATGGTCGTCATCGGGCGCATCAACTACGCGCGCTTCCGCGGCGTGGCCAAGATCGCGCTGGGCATTTCCATCGCTCTGCTTGTTGCGGTCATCATTCCCGGCGTCGGTATCACGAGCCACGGTGCGACGCGCTGGCTCGGTATCCCGGGCACCACGATGCGGTTTCAGCCGTCGGAGATCGCCAAGCTTGGCGTCATCCTTTATTTTGCCGACAGCATCTCCAAAAAGAAGGACAAAATGAGAACGCTCCGCTACGGTATCCTGCCCTACGGCTTTATCCTTGTCCTCATTGCGGTGCTGATGTACTTCGAGCCGCACCTTTCCGGCACCGTGCTCATTCTCGGCATCGGCGCGGCGATGATGTTCGTCGGCGGTATCCGCGGCTACTGGGTCGGCATCGGCATCGGCGGTATCGCGGCGGTGGCGTATGCGTTCCTCTCGGGCCTCATTACCTACAACTCCTCGCGCATCGCCATCTGGCTCGACCCGCTCAACGACGCCTTTAAGACGGGCACGGGCTATCAGACGCGCCAAAGCCTCATCGCCATCGGCTCGGGAGGTCTCCTCGGTCTCGGCCTCGGCAAGAGCCGGCAGAAGTTCCTCTTCCTGCCCGAGGAGCACAACGACTGTATTTTCTCCATCATCTGCGAGGAGCTGGGCCTGATCGGTGCGACGCTCATCATGGCCATCTTCGCGCTGCTCATCATCCGCGGCTACTGGATCGCGCTCCACGCGCGCGACCGCTTCGGCAGCCTTCTTGTCGTGGGCATTACCACGCAGATCGCCCTACAGGTTTTCTTAAACATCGCGGTCGTGACGAATCTTGTGCCGAACACCGGCATCTCGCTGCCGTTCTTCAGCTTCGGCGGCACGGCGCTCGCCATCCAGCTCGCGGAGATGGGCGTGGTGCTGAGTGTTTCGCGGCAGATGCCGCCAGGCTGAAAAGCTCAAAAATATGCCGCGGCGGAAAACAGACCGCCGCGAGGAAGAAAGGGGGACGGAAGGCATGAACGTTATTTTCACCTGCGGCGGCACGGCGGGACACGTCAACCCCGCGCTGGCGCTCGCAGGCTTCCTGCGGGAGAGAGACCCGAAGACCCGCATCCTCTTCGTCGGCGCGGAGCGCGGACTGGAGCGCGACCTGATCGCGCACACGCCCTATCCGTTCCGCACGGTCAACATCTCGTCCTTCCACCGCTCCCTTCGGCCGAAGGAGCTGCGCCATAACCTCGTCTCCGTGCGCAATCTGATGCACGCGAAGCGTGAGGCGGACGCTATTCTCGATGAATTTCAGCCCGACCTCATTGTCGGTACGGGCGGCTACGCGAGCTATCCCGTCGTGCGCTACGGCCACGCGCGCGGCATTCCGACGGCGGTGCACGAGTCGAACGCCGTTCCGGGGCTGACGACCCGACTGCTCGAAAATCATTGCGACCGCATTCTCGTCGGCTTTGAGGACTGCCGGCGGTATTATAAGCACAAGGACCGCGTGGTCGTCACCGGTACGCCGGTGCGCGGCGACTTCTTCACGCAGACGAAGGCGCAGGCCAAGGAAAAGCTCGGCGTGAACGACGGCCGCCCGCTCGTTGTTTCGTTCTGGGGCAGCCTCGGTGCGGGAAACATGAACCGCGTCACGGCGGAGCTTCTTTATCTTGAGGCGGCAAAGGAGCCGTTCCATCACGTCCATTCCGTCGGCTCGCTCGGCTGGCAGAAAATGCACGAGTGGGTGAGCGGGTACGGCGTGGATCTGCGCGACCATCCCTCGCTCGACGTGCGCGAGTATATCTACGACATGGCGGACGTTATGCGCGCCGCCGACCTTGTGATCTGCCGCGCGGGCGCATCCACGCTCAGCGAGCTGACGGCGCTCGGCGTGCCGGCGATCCTCGTGCCGTCGCCGAATGTGACGAACCACCATCAGGAGAAAAACGCCGCCGTGCTCGGCGAGCACGGCGCGGCGCTCGTCCTGCCCGAGGAGGGGCTGGACGGCAAGCGACTGTTCACGGAGGCCGCCGCGCTGCTGCGCGACGAAACGCGGCTCGCGGCAATGCACGAGGCTTCGCTCCGACTTGGCGTGCGCGACGCGACCGAGCGCATCTATGAGACCGTCATGGCGCTTGTCAAATAAAAGCCTGCGGCGCAAGCCACAGGCTCAGAGCATATTCAGTTGAGCTTGAAGTCCATCCACACGGGATTGTGGTCGGAGTAGAGGAAGCCGGCGTCCAGCACGGCGCTGTCCACGACCTCCACATTGTCGCTCACGAGGAAGCCGTCCACCGTCAGGCGGAAGGTCGTCTTGATGCTGTACGGCTCGGACGCCGTGCGGCAGGAGGCGGCGGGTGCGGTCTCGTCAAAGGGCGCGACGAGCGTCAGCCCCGCGGGGATCGTTCCCTCCGGGATGGGCTGCGCCCAGGTGTCGTTTTCCCCGGCGGCCACACCGAAGATCTCCGGCGAATTGCCGAGCAGGTCCTTGTTGAAGTCGCCGCCCGCGACGCAGTAATTGCCCGCCTCGTATTCCGCAAGCATATCCGCGCACAGCAGCTCAAGCTGCTCGGTGGCGATGGCGCCGTCCGAGGTGTAGGCAGAGAGGTGGAGATTGTAGAGGACAAGCTCCTTGCCGCTCGCCGTCGGGATGCGGCTGACCGAATAGCAGCGGTCAAGGTCAAGGAGCTTCATAAAGCCGCTCTCCACCGGCAACTCCCGCCGCGCGGCGGAAGCGATGGGGTGGCGCGAAAGCGTCACGATGCCGGACTGATTCGCTCCGTGGGGTTGAATGAGCGGGTAGAAAAGATAGGGGCTGTCGTAGTTCTGCGCGAACACCTCGTCAAATTCGCATCCCGTCATGGCGTCGCTCAGATAGGCGGTCTCGTCGATGTGCCAGCTGCGCGTGCCGTCGGTATCGACCTCCTGAAAGAGGGCAAAGTCGGGCGAAAGGGCTTCGACAAACGCGACGATGCCGCGCATATTTTTGTCGACCGCCTGCCGGCTGCGGGCGCGGCTCTCCCTGCCGCCGTCCATAAAGAAGCTGTAGTCGGCGCTGTAAGCGCCGAAGCCCGCGTTCGCGGACGAAACGCGGTAGACGGCGCCGGTCTCGACCGCGTCCTCCATGGGGACTGCGTCCCTGCTGCTGCAATGCATTACGCTGAGACTTTGATCGCCGATGCGGTGGTAGCTCGCGAACACATAGACGACGTACAGCACGACGAGAATGAGCAGCGCGAGCAGTACGAGCCCAAGCGTTTTGCAGATCGTTTTTCCCTTCATGATATGACCTCGCTTTTGGATTTTTTCGGAATTTTACCATAAAACACCGCGAAAGTACACCCCCTTTTCCTCCCGCGCCGGAACCACGGCGCACCGTGGGCGCATACTATGGCTTAGTTTGTTGACCCATCGGGAAAGGGAGGAACGGCACATGAGCTATCTGAGCATCGAGGGCGGCGCGCCGCTTCACGGAGAACTGACGATACAGGGCAGCAAGAACAGCGTCCTGCCCGTGCTGGCGGCGACGATCCTCGCGCGGGACGTCTGCCGCATCGAGAACTGTCCGCGTCTGCGCGACGTGGACGCGTCCGTCGCCATCCTGCGCCACCTCGGCTGCCGCGTGCGGCGCGACGGCACAGCGCTGGAGGTGGACACTGCGCCGATGGCGCGCTGCGACATTCCTGACGAGCTGATGCGCGAAATGCGCTCGTCCATCATTTTTCTGGGCGCGATCCTCGCGCGGCAGGGAGAAGCGGTCTTGTCCTACCCCGGCGGCTGCGAGCTCGGTCCACGGCCCATCGACCTGCATCTGGCCGCCCTGCGTGAGCTGGGCGCGGAGATCACCGAGCGCTACGGCGAGCTACGCTGCAAGGCGAAATGCCTTCGCGGCACGGACATCACCCTCGCCATTCCGAGCGTCGGCGCGACGGAGAACGCCATTCTCGCCGCCTGCGGCGCGGAGGGCACAAGCGTCATCTACAACGCGGCCCGCGAGCCGGAGATCGTCGATCTTCAGGCGCTGCTGCGGAGCATGGGCGCGCGGGTGAACGGCGCGGGCGGCTCCATCATCACGGTCGAGGGCGGCGCGGCGCTGCACGGCTGTACGCACCGCGTCATCGGGGACCGCATCGTCTGCGCGACCTACCTCTGCGCCGCGGCGGCGGCGGGCGGTGAGGTCCGGCTCACCGGCGTGGACTACCGCGCGGTGTCCACCGTGGCGCTCTCGCTTGCCGAGAGCGGCTGCGAGGTGAGGAGTGAGGCGGACGCCGTTTCCCTGCGCTCGACCGGAGCGCTGCGCTCCGTGCGCCCCGTGCGTACCGCGCCCTATCCGGGCTTTCCGACCGACGCCCAGCCCGTGCTGATGGCGGCGCTGCTCAGGAGCGAGGGTTGCACGGTCTTTGTCGAAAACATTTTTGAAAACCGCTACCGACACGTTGACGAGCTCTCGCGCATGGGCGCGGAGATCCGCGTCGCGGGGCGCGTGGCGGTGGTGAACGGCGTGAGGACGCTGCACGGCGCGGCGGTCAAATGCACCGACCTGCGCGGCGGCGCGGCGCTGGTGATCGCGGGACTTTCCGCCGAGGGCACGACCCGCGTGACGGAGCTCACGCACATCGATCGCGGATACGACGCTATCGAGCGCGACCTGGCCGCGCTCGGCGCACAGATCCGCCGGGAGACTACATAGAAACGAAAAGGATACAAAAGCTATGGCACGAAATCGCAGCACGAATCGCAGACGCCGGCGAGGAAGATTTTCTTTCCTGACGAAGCTCCTGTGCATCCTGCTCATCGCCGGCGCGGTCGTCGCGGCGCTGACCGTTTTTTTCAAGGTGCAGAGCATCACGGTGAGCGGCAACGCGCGCTACACGAGCGAGGAGGTCGTCGCGGCCTCGGGCATCGAGATCGAGGATAACCTCTTCCTGCTCAACAAGTACAGCGCCGCGCAGGCCATTTTTGAAAAGCTGCCCTATGTGGAGGAGGCGACGATCAACCGCGCTCTGCCCGACACCATCGTTATCACGGTGCGGGAGTGCGCGGCGGCGGCGGGCGTCGTCACACCGGAGGGTTATTGGCTCATCAGCGAAAACGGAAAGCTCCTTGAGCGGACCGACACGCTGCCGTCCGGCTGCCCGAGCATCACGGGCGTCGAGCCGGAGTCGCCCGCGCTGAGCGCGCGGCTCTCGCTCGGTGAGGAGAAAACGCTGACGACGGAGACACTGCTCACCCTCGTGCGGACGGCGGGCGGTTACGGTATGCTCGCGGGCATCGGGAGCGTCGACCTGTCTGATGCCGAGGCGATCATCTTTACCTATCTGGGCCGCTTCACCGTGCGCCTCCCGTGGGACTCCGACCTCGACTATATTTTCCGCAGCGTGCAGGATCTGGTAAACGGTCTGGAGTCGAACGAGACGGGCGAGATCAACTATATGCTGCTCAAGTCCAAGGGCGAGATGCACTTTATCCCGTCCGCGCCGGGCGCGTAAAAAAGTTTTCGGGAAATCGCGCGCGGCTATTGACCGCGAGAAAAAAGCGTTATACAATAGGCTTGTTTCAGAATACACTTGATGTTGTGGCGGCACCGACATGATCCGCCCGCATTCTACAAGAGATAGTAGGAGGAACCGATATGGCATTCGGATTGGATACCGGCGTTGAAAACGTCGTCAGGATCAAGGTCATCGGCGTCGGCGGCGGCGGCAATAACGTGGTCAACCGCATGGTGCGCTCCGGGACCCGCGGCGTGGATTTCGTCGCGGTCAATACCGATAAGCAGGCGCTCAACGTTTCCAGCGCTACCTATAAGATCCAGATCGGCGAGAAGCTGACCCACGGCCAGGGCGCGGGCAGCGATCCCGAGGTGGGCCGCAAGAGTGCGGAGGAGAGCCGCGCCCAGATCTCTAAGGCGCTGGAGGATACCGACATGGTGTTCATCACCGCCGGCATGGGCGGCGGCACTGGCACGGGCGGCGCGCCCATCGTGGCCGAGATCGCCCGCGAGCAGGGCATCCTGACCGTCGGCGTCGTCACCAAGCCGTTCGGCTTTGAGGGCCGCCGCCGGATGCAGCAGGCCGAAAAGGGCATCGAGGAGCTGCAGGGCAAGGTCGATTCCCTCGTCATTATCCCCAACGAGCGCCTCAAGCATGCGACCGATCAGAAGATCACCTTCGCCAACGCCTTTGAGATCGCGGACGATGTGCTGCGTCAGGCGGTGCAGTCCATTTCCGACCTCATCCGCGACACCGGCTTCATCAACCTCGACTTTGCCGACGTCACCGCCATCATGAAGAATGCCGGTATGGCGCACATGGGCGTGGGCCGCGCGGCGGGCAAGGGCAAGGCCGAGGAGGCCGCCCGCATGGCCATCTCCAGCCCGCTGCTCGAGACCTCCATCCACGGTGCGCGCGGCGTGCTCATCAATGTCACCGGCTCCATGGATATCGGCCTTGAGGAGGTCGAGCAGGCCGCGTCGCTGGTGCAGGACGCGGTGCATCCCGACGCGCTGACCATCTTCGGCGCGACCTTCGACGAGTCGATGGACGACGAGATCCGCGTCACGGTCATTGCCACCGGCTTTGCCGACGGTAAGAGCGCCGCGGCTGCCGCGCCCGCCGAGGAAAAGAAGGCGGCGGAGTCGAAGCCCGGCATCGAGCCCATCAATTATGAAGAGGACAAGGCGGCTGCCGAGGCGGAGAAGAAGACTGAGGAGGAAGACGATCCCTTTGCCGACATTTTCAAAATTTTCAATCGCGAGCGTTGATTTTTCCGAATTTTTCCGAAAACCGCAGGTTTTGACCTGCGGTTTTCTTTTTTTGTCTCCCTGCCGCGAAAGCAAGTCATTTCCATGCCAATGCCGACAGATTTTGTGCGGGCTATTTTTTGCGCTTTTGCAAAAAGTAACGGGGCCGCAAGCAAAAACGCGGCAAAAAAATTTCAAAAGGAAACGATTTCCTTTTGAACAGGAGAGGTGATGGGATGGATGAAAGGCGACGGAAACGGAGCAGGCGGCATGGCGTTGCCGCCTGCGCGGCATTGGTCTTTGCACTCTCCGCCCTGCTCGTGCCGGCGGGAGCTGTGAGTGCGCCGGACCCGGGCGGAGAGACGCAGCTGCTCGTGCCGGTCGGCAAGGCGATCGGCGTGAAGCTCTTTGCCGAGGGCGTGCTGGTCGTGGGACTTTCGGAGAACGAGGGCGCCGTCTCTCCCGCGAAGAAGGGCGGCATGAAGGCCGGCGATCTGATCTTGACGATGAACGACGTCACCATCGGCTCGACGGAGCATTTGCAGTCGCTTCTTGCGGAGAACGGAGAGCGGGAGGCAGCCTTCGGCGTGCGCCGCGGCGGCCGGCTCGTGAAGCTCGCCGTCTGTCCGAAAAAAGGGCAGGACGGCGTGTGCCGCCTCGGCGCGTGGATCCGCGACAGCATGGCGGGCATCGGCACGGTGACCTTCTATGACCCGCAGACGGGCGCATTCGCGGCGCTCGGCCACGGCATCACGGACGTGGACACCGGTAAGCTCATGCCGCTCTCGCGCGGCAGCGTGATGGCGGCGAGTGTCAAGGCGGTCAAGCGCGGCGCGAGCGGCTCGCCGGGCGAGCTGCGCGGCGACTTTGATCTGACGCGCGACCTCGGCTTGCTTTACGCGAACACGGAGTGCGGCATATTCGGCGTTTTGCCGGAGGAGAACCGGCCGGAGGCCGTCGGGGAGGCGATCCCCGTCGCGCGACGCACGGAGGTCCGCACCGGCAAGGCGGTCATTCTGGCAAACTGCAGGGGCAACGAGGTGTGTGCCTATGAGATCGAGATCGAAAAGCTCTACGGCGGCTCCGCACCCACGCGCAATCTGCTCCTGCGGGTGACCGACCCGGCGCTCATCGCGCTCACGGGCGGCATCGTGCAGGGCATGAGCGGCAGCCCGATCGTGCAGGATGGGAAGCTCGTCGGCGCGGTGACGCACGTCCTGCTGGACGACCCGCAGAGAGGTTATGGCATTCTCGCGGAAAATATGCTTTCCGCCTCCGGCATGACGGCGCAAAGCGCGGCGAGCGCCTGACGGAGGACTTAACGGCAGGAGATGTCATCCTGCCGTTAAGTTTGTGCTAAGAGTCCAAAAAGCTCGAACGATGTCGTATAAAATTTGTGCTAAACGACAAAAATCTACTTGAAAACATTGTCCAAATGTGATAGTTTATAGCCAAGGCAAAACGAAACATCCGATTCGCGTCGGAATGCGGTTGTCGAAGCCAAAGTATTGAGGAGGAAGGAAAAGGAACAGGCAAATGGAGAATAGGATCAAGGTCGTATTGGCGGATGCCAACGAAAATTTCCGCACGATGCTGCAGCAGACGATAGAAAATACGGGTGAATTTGACGTGGTGGGGAGCGCCGGGGACGGCGCGGAGGCATGGAAGATGATCGAACGGGAACGTCCGCAGCTTGTGATTACAGACGTGATCCTGCCGGAGCTGGACGGCTTCGCGCTGCTCGACCGGATGGCAAAGCTGCCGGCACGGCCGAAGACGATCCTGGTTTCCGCCTTCTACCGCGAGCAGATGGTGATGCAGGCAATGGAGCAGGGCGCGGCCTACTTCATGGCAAAGCCCTGCGAGGCCGGCTCGCTGCTCGAGCGGATGCGTCAGGCCGTCCGGAACGGGGAGACGGAGGAGGAAAGCCCCGTCGCGCTGGAACGCCTTGTGACCTCCATCATCCACGAGGTCGGCGTGCCGGCGCACATCAAGGGCTATCAGTACGTTCGCGAAGCGATCATCCTCGCCGTGCAGGATATGGACGTCATCAACGCCGTGACCAAGGTGCTCTACCCCGAGGTCGCGCGCCGCTACAACACCACACCTTCGCGCGTGGAGCGCGCCGTGCGCCACGCCATCGAGACTGCGTGGGACCGCGGCGATTTGGAAACGCTCCAGCGCTACTTCGGCTACACGGTCAACTCCACGAAGGGAAAGCCCACCAATTCGGAGTTCATCGCCATGATCGCCGACCGCATCCGCTTGCAAAGCAAGGGCAAGATCGCGTAAAAAATGAAAAAAACAGAGCCGCGGCTGCGGCTCTGTTTTCTGTATTGGGCTCAGAGGACCTTATCGAGGAAGCTCACGAGGCGCGGGCTCTCGGGGTGAGCAAACAGCTCGTGCGAGGGCTTATCCTCCTCGATGTGACCGCCGTCGAGGAAGACGGTGCGGCTGCTGACCTCGCGTGCGAAGCGCATCTCGTGCGTCACAACGATCATCGTCATGCCGCTCTCGGCGAGGTCCTTCATCACGTCGAGCACCTCGCCGATCATCTCGGGGTCGAGGGCGCTGGTCGGCTCGTCGAAGAGCATGACCTCGGGGTCCATCATCAGCGAGCGCACGATGGCGATACGCTGCTTCTGACCGCCGGAGAGTTGGCTGGGATAGGCATCGGCGCGGTCGGCAAGGCCCACGCGGCCGAGCAGCTGGAGCGCCTTGGCCTCAGCCTGCTCCTTGTCCATGCCCTTGATGCGTGTGGGCGCGGCGGTCAGGTTGTGCATCACGTTCATGTTGTTGAAGAGGTTGAACTGCTGGAACACCATGCCCATCTTCTGACGGTGCTGGTCGATGTGCTTGCTCTGCCCCTTGGCGCAGATGTCCACGCCGTCGAAGAGGATCTGGCCCGAGGTCGGCGTCTCCAGCAGGTTCAGGCAGCGCAGAAAAGTGCTCTTGCCGCCGCCCGAGGGACCGATGATGGACACGACCTCGTTCTTTTCAAAATCAACGCTGATGTGCTTGAGCACGTCGAGCTTATGGAAGCTCTTGCACAGGTCAACGACCTGAAGGATCTTCTCATTTGCCATGATTCATCTTCCTTTCTGCCAGAGCAATCAGGCGGCCGCCGGTGAAGGTCATCGCAAAGTAGCACAGCGCCGCGATGGCAAGGCACGCAAGGCTCTTGTAGGTCAGAGCGATGACGTCGTTCGTGCGGAACATCAAGTCGGCAAGACCAATGACCGAAACGATGGACGACTCCTTGATGACCGTGACGAACTCGTTGCCGAGCGCGGGGAGAATGTTCTTGATCGCCTGCGGCAGCACGACGAGGCGCATGGCCTGGCCGTGGCTGAAGCCGACGCTGCGCGCGGCCTCCATCTGCCCGACGTCCACGGCCTGCACGCCGGAACGGATAATCTCAGCGACGTAGGCGCAGCTGTTGATGCTCATGGCAATGATACCTGCGGAAAAACGCGAAAAGTTCGGGATCCACGAAATGTCCGGCAGCGTGAAGCCGACCATGGGAAGTCCGTAGAAAATAAACATGAGCTGCACCATCAGGGGCGTCCCGCGGATGAACTCGATGTAAGCGACCGCCAGCCACTTGAGCGGCAGAATTTTGCTCATGCGCATACTGGACATGAGCGTGCCGAAGATCGTGCCGAAAAACACGGTGAATGCGGCGATGATGAGCGTATTGACAATGCCTTCCTCAAAAAAGCTGTGGTAACGGACGATGAGCTTTCCGATCGTCTCAATAAATTCCATGGGGACTCCTCCTCAGTACACAGCGGGCTTCGCCGCCGAAACGGCGAAGCCCGTAGGTTGCTTTTTATGTTTTTCTCTGCTTACAGGCCGAGGCTGGCAGCCAGCTCAACGGCTTCGTCGTAGGCCTTCTGATAGCTGCCGTCGGCAGTGACCTTGTTGATGACCTCGTTCACGACCGCGACCAGATCCTCGTTGCCCTTGGCGATGACGACGGATTTACCGAAGGAGGCTTCCTCGGCGGTAAAAGTGAAGTTGGAGACTTCAAGCGCGCCGTTGCTGGAGGCGACGAGCGCCTCGCCGACTGCCTGATCGACGACCAGACCCGCGATGTTGCCGTTCTGGACCTCGAGGGCGAGGGCAGGGTACTTCTCAAGCTCGAACAGCTCGCTCTCGGGCAGAGCGGACTGGATCAGCTGGGACTGAATGGTGCCCTTCTGAGCGCCGACCTTGAGACCCGCAAGGGATTCCTTGGTGGAATAGGTGTCGGCGTTGCCGGCCTTGACGATCAGCAGCTGCGCGCTGGTTTCATAAAGGTCGCTGAAGTCGATCTCCTCGGCACGCTCGGGGGTGTTGGTGAAGGCCGCGATGCCGAGGTCCACCTGACCGGACTGGACGGCGGGGATGATTCCGTCGAAGGCCATGTCCACGACCTCCAGCTCAACGCCGAGGCTGTCGGCGATCTGCTGGGCAAGCCACATATCGCAGCCGGCGAAGTTGGCGTCGAGATCCTTGAACTCATAGGGAGCGTACTGGGCTTCGGTGCCGACGACGACCTTGCCCTTGGCCTTGATCTGCTCGAGCAGGGTGGCGGGCTCGGCGGGCTGTGGCTCTTCCTGTTGCTGCTGCTGATCGTCAGCGGGCTCCTGCGCGGTGTCCTTCTTGCCGCAGCCGGTCATCACGGCCAGCAGCATCGCGGCGCCGAGCGTCAGCGCCAGCAGCTTCTTCATCATGTTAAAGTTTTTCATCTTTTCCTCCGTTCCGTGCATTTGTATGCGCGATTTCGTATTTGATGTGGATAATTATACTCTGCGGAACGGATTTGTAAATAGCCGCCTCGAACGATGATAGTGAAAAGTTATCCAGATTTATTGTGCAATTTATGCAAAAAGGCGGAGAAGCTGTCAGAACGACAGCTTCTCCATGCGGTCAAACGCGGTTTTGAGCTGGTCGATGCCGACGGTGCAGGCGATGCGGAAGTGGCCCGCGGCGCTCACGCCGAAAGGCGTGCCGGGACTGACGAGAACATGGGCCTGATCGAGCAGGACCTTGCAGAAGGCTTTTTCATCCAGTCCCGTTTTCTCCACGCCGGGGAAAAGGTAGAACGTGCCCTTCGGCCGCACCAGACTCAGGTAGGGGATCTTTTCGATGCGATCGGCGGCGTAGAAGATGCGGTCGCGGTAGGCAGTGACGTATTTCTCCCGGATCTCCTTTCGCATGGCGAGCGCCTGAATGGCGGCGCGCTGCGAGACGGACGGTGCGGAGTAGATAAGCGAGCCGTTGATGCGGTTCATCACCGCCAGCAGCTCCGGCTCGGCGATGATCACGCCCACGCGCCAGCCGGTCATCAGGAAATTCTTGGAAAAGCTGTTGAGCGTGATGGTGCGCTCGGCCATGCCGGGCAGCGTGCGGATGGGGCGGAAGTCGCCCTCGTAGAGATAGGTGGTATAGATCTCGTCGGCGGCGATGAGCAGGTCGTGCTCCTGCGCGACACGCGCAAGCAGCTCGAGCGTCCTGCTGTCGTAGCCCATGCCGGTGGGGTTCGTGGGATTGTTGAAAACGATGGCCTTGGTGCGCGGGGTGATGGCGGCGCGCAGACGCGCCTCGTCGATGGCGTAGTCCTCGCTCGCGTAGGTCGGCACGTCCACGCATACGCCGCCTGCCAGCTCGATCTGCTCGCGGTACATGGGGAAGTAGGGCGAGAAGACGATGACCTCGTCGCCGGGGTCGAGGATGGCGAGCATCACGAGCGCCATGCCGAGGCAGCTCGACGCGCTCACGAGCACATGGTCGCGCGGGAGACGCTGACCGAAGTCCTCCTCCCACGCGCGGCAGACCGCGTCGATCAGCTCGGGGTCGCCCTTGGGGTCGCCGTAGTGCGTGTGACCGGCCCTCGCGTCGCGGAAGGCGGCATTGATGATGCTCTCGTCGGTGGTGAAATCGGTGTCGCCGATGCTCAGGTCGATGATGTCCTTGTATTTGGCAAGCGCCTCGGTGTCGAGCGACAGTCCGGCGCCGCTGCTCTGAAATCGCCTGGCGATGTAGCTACGCTTCATGCTTGGAGGCCCCCTTGACGTGTGGAATGACGGTCGAGCCGTTCGGAATGACATAGATGGACTTGCCCTCCAGCTGCGCGGCGTCAAGCAGGGCGTTGACGTCGGAAAACGCCTTTATGCCCATGGGCGCAACGTCCTCCGGGGCAATGCTCGAATAGAGCAGGATGTTGTAGCGCTGCGCCTGCTCGCAGTTGAGGAAGAAAATGTAGCCTGCGACGGTGAAATGCTCGCGCAGCCGCCGCTCGATGGTACCGGCGACGAGGTCCTTCGCCCAGTCGAAGTATTCGGCGGGGCCGCCGCCCTCGCGCGCCTCGATGATGAGGATGAGCGTGCCGCCCGGCTTGAGGCCGGACTCAATGTTGTCGATGGTCTTGGTGCCCTGGTAGAGCGAGATGTCCTTCGGGAAGCCGCCGCAGCTGGCAACGATCACGTCCGCCTTTTCCGGCACGTCCACCTGATAGATGCGGTCCACCATGCGGCAGGCCGCCTCCCACGAGGTGAGGTAGTGACCGGAGAGAATGGCGGCAAGCTGCATCTGGGCGTTCATCACGAGGTTGACGATGAAGAGATTTTTCACCAGCCCCGCCGCCTCGCACATATCCTCGTGCAGCGGGTTGCCCTTCAGAACGCCGTTGCCGATGGCGGGGTTGGAGCGCAGCTGCGCCGCGTCGAGCGAGAAGGCGTGGTTGTGGAAGATGGTCTCACGCCCGCTGATGCCCGGCAGGATGCTCTTGCGTCCGCCGCCGAAGCCCGCCATCACATGATGCGTCACCGCGCCGAGACAGACCACGAGGTCGGCCTCGGCCGCCGTGCGGTCGATGGAGACCGGCGTGCCGTGCGGCGTGGTGCCGAGATAGACAAGGTCCTTGGCCTCGCAGTCGTGGTTCTTGACCTTGACGCGGTCGTAGACCGCGTCGGTCACGAGCGTGCGCAGCTCCTGCTCATCGCCGCCGATGTGCGTGCCGTTGGCAATGACGATGGTGATGTCCTCCTCACGCACGCCGCAGCGCTCCGTGAGATAGTCCACCAGATGCGGGACCACGAGGTCCTGCCGCATCCAGAAGCGCGTCATGTCGCTCACGACCAGCGCGACGGTATCGCCCGCCTTGGCGCGCTCGCACAGCGGCGCGCTGTCGATCGGTGCGTCGAGCGAGGCCCACAGCGCCGCGCGGATATCGGCAAGCGGGGCGACGGCGTTGCCGTGCAGCTCGCCGATCACATTTTTCTCATCCAGCGGCAGCTCCACCGTGCCGCTGCCGTAGGCAAATGAATAGGTTTTCATACGGTTCCATCCCATCCTACTATGAAATAATATTAGGAGTATACGGCAAAGCGGCGGAAGATGCAACAGCCAATATTCATAAGATTTGAAAGATTATTGATCAAAATATGGGGAAAGCAGAAAATTCGAATACCGGCAGGCGGCAGAGCGCACCTTGACAACCGAATACCGGCACCGTATAATGCAAGACAAAGGGGGAGAGAGAAATGCTTGACGAAAAAGATTTACAAGCGATCCAAAAAATGATTGATGCGTCCGAAGAACGCACGCGGCGCTATATGAATGTTTTGATTGAATCAGACGTCACGCCGAAGTTCAACCTTTTGGCAGACGGCATTAAGGACATTCAGGAGAAGCTCGTGCCGCGCTCCCGCGTGGACGATCTGGAGGACGAGGTGAAATTCCTCAAGCTCATGTGCCGCCAAATGGCGGAGGATATTGCAAAGCTGAAAAAGGCGAACTGAATACACGATACAGCAGGACGGTGCCGATGTTCGGCATCGTCATATTTTATCCGGCAGGGCAGCCCATAAGGAACAGAAGCGGAGCGGAAAAGTGCCGCATGCACGGAGTGCCCTGTTGCCGTATTTCCGGCTAAGAAGCCAATAAGGGTAAAAATAAGTTTTTTTAAAAAATGAGGGCAAAAAAATCCCTGTAACCATTGAGATTACAGGGATTCCCTCTGTCAGGCGGCTTCAATTCGGATATTTTCGTCTTGGAAGCCTTGCACCGCAACGGTTTTGAGTTTTCCATAGAATTCAGAATGCGATTATTTCAAATTTTCTCTGACGCTATTCGAACCCCCGTCCGAATTTAACACAAGTTTACTCGCCCAGCTTTTGAAATTCATCCAGCCGCAGTTCTCGCTTCAATTCTTCCTCTGTCGG
>ENA-OUQF01000352-OUQF01000352.1-human-gut-metagenome-genome-assembly--contig:-NODE-352-length-37344-cov-12.147497_pt1 | contig 37344 bp, 31 predicted proteins | sample MGYA00237947_ERZ548826 | MGnify/ENA primary metagenome ERZ548826 (study PRJEB26490, sample SAMN05194701) | human gut metagenome | biome: terrestrial biome; feature: human-associated habitat; material... | reverse complement strand
GATTTACTCTGTTTTTTGCAGATTGATATCCAAATTTCAATCCACCAAGTAATGTATTTTCATTATCTATAGAAAAATTATTTTTGAATAAATTTAACACAACATCAAAAATAAACTTATTATAAAATTTGATATTATCTTCTTGACTAGTCGTAAAATAATTGATGTAAAGAATTTCGCTTATTAAGCTAAAACCTATATATTTGCTATTTGATAATCTAAAGTTTGATTCTAAATTATCTTCTAACATATTTTGATATTGATTAAATCCCCAAAGCGCTTTGTATTCTATTAATTTTTCATAAGGAATTTTATCGATATCTATTTCTCTTTCAAAATTTTCAAATAAATTACATTTACTATTTTTTGTATCATAGTCATCTAAATAATTTTTAATTATTTCATTTGAAAGCAAAATAAATTCATCATTTAATTCAAAATTGTTTTTATTTTTTATTAAAAGTGTTAATAAAGAGTATAAATATTGTTTAAATATTTTATTTTTTAAAATTATTTGGATTGTATTATTTAATATTAGGTTATAATTATTGCTCTTTCTGCTTTCGTACATTATTTTGATTTTGTAACAACCTAGTTTCATTGCTCCCTTTAAAGATAATTTGTCATATTCTTTTGCTAAAGATTTATACATTTCTTTGCATAGTAAATCAGTAATCGATTCTCCTTGTATTGTCCAGACACATAATATACAAGTATTACAATTGAGATTAATGCTTCATAACAAATTAAATCAGGAGAATATGTTTCTTCTTTTTCTTTTTCATAGTAATTTTTATATTCTTCGGTATTTTCGTATACTCTTACATACGGATCATTGTCTTTCTCATATTTAATATGGTCGACAATACGATCATATATGTCTTTTACTGTGTATCCAGGAGCTGGTGTATATAAAATTCCATCTTTTCTATCTATTATTATTTTTTCATCTTTATCGATTAGTTCTTTAATATGTTCATTTTTCTTTTCAATTTCTTTTTTTAAATTATTTATTTCCTCTAATTGTTTTTTATTTTTATCAATAATTATATTTTTTTCATTAAGTATTAATTTTATTTGATCAATATTGCTTCTCATCATTTCATCTTGTTCATTAATTTTATAATTTAGTTGTTTTATTTCAGAGCCAGAATTATCTACAATGTAATATATAACTATTCCCATAAATACCACTAATGACATTAATAATAATTCCAATCCCATTTTATTTTTTCCTTATATAAATGACTCAAGTTTTGCGTTTCAAAAACAGCTAATAAATAGCTAATAGATGCGGTCTGGCACCACATTTGCTGTTTAAAAATTGATTTCTTTAATTACTTTGAAAGTTTGGTAGTCAGGTAAGAGAGAATTTCTGAACATACACTGCAGTTTAAGAAACGCAACTTGTTGAAGTTCCAGTAGATTTACCTTCTAGTTTTATAGGAGGTTTTCTAAGAACTTCAATGATGCAACTTAAACCTTTTCCTTTTAACCTGTTTATATAACTCGGTTTGGATTTTGTCCAACACGAGAACCTTTCTGACCATTGTTTGATGCTATTTAAACACTTTCGTTTATGCGTCAACAATGACATTATTTCATTTAAAACAATGGAGCCATAATGAGCTGTCTTTTTAGGAGACAGAACTTTATTTGTAATGCGCTCCATGCCTTGATCTAATAGTAGTTTCAGAGTGTACACAATCTGTGACATTACTACTAAAGCTTTACCCAAGTTCTTATTCTTAGTTAAGGTCTTCTTAAGACCACAGAATCCTTTATGAATTCTAAAAACAATTTAGACACTCCATCTTGCTCTATATAGTTGCGCTAAGGATATTTTTTCACTACGTGTATACCTTATGGCACATTGTTTTCACGCATTAATCTCTGAGTATATTTTGGATCTTGAGCATAGTCATAAAAATTACCATTGCTTCGATTAAATCATCATTGTAACAAATAAGCACGCTCAATATGTGATCTTAATCTGTAATCTAAAAACAGCTTATATTTAGAAAGTTTGCCATCTTTATTTTGATGTAAAATTCTTCTGACTGATTTAAAAGCGGCTTGCTTATAGAGTTTAGTGAGGTAATAGTTAGAGTGGTAAGAGATTAGTATCATCTTACTGTTAGTCTACTTACCTATTTGACTATTTACATATACGAAATGACTTTAGACATTCTTATTTTCTAGTCAAGATTAGCTTACTCTGATAAGATCGCGCCTTTGTGCTTTTAAAGCAGTTATAAGATGCTGTATGAATACAGCTACTCTACAACCTTACCTTAAAGATAACTTTATGAATAACACAGACAATACTATTGAAACTCCCCTTGTGCTCAATAAAAAGAAGATGCTGATCTTAGCTGTTCAGCATATGTTTGCTATGTTCGGTGCTACTATCTTAGTACCAATCCTTGTTATGGGCTTTTTTAAAGATGCTACAGGTGAAGAGTTAACCTCTGGTCTTACAGTTTCTGTTACTTTATTCTGCGCAGGTGCCGGTACTTTAATCTTCCACCTGTGCACTAAGTTACAAGTTCCTGCCTTTTTAGGATCATCATTTGCTTTCTTAGGTGGTTTCTATACTATTGCAAACTTTAACACTGGCATGTATGCAACCATGAGTGTTAATGATAAAGCAGCCTATGCCTGCGGTGGTGTGGTTGTCGCAGGTTTAGTTTATCTTGTGATGGCAGCTATTATTAAATTAGTAGGTATTGCCAAAGTCATGAGATTCCTACCTCCTGTAGTTACAGGACCTATGATTGTTTGTATTGGTTTGTCTCTAGCACCAGTTGCTATTGCAAACTCAGCAGTTAACTGGCCATTAGCCATAGCAGCAATTCTAACCGTTATCGTATTTAATATTTGGGGACGAGGCATGTTAAAGCTCATCCCTATTTTAATGGGCGTAGTATTACTCTACATCGCAGCTTTAATTTTAGATATATCAGGCTTTACTAATACTGATGGCTCAGCAATTATTAACTATGCATCTATATCTAGTGCTTCATGGGTTGGTCTGCCACCATTCCAGATGTGCAAGTTTGATTTAACCGCTATCTTAGTTATGGCTCCAATTGCAGCTGCTACCATGATGGAGCACATCGGTGATATGTCAGCAATCTCTGCAACCGTGGGTAAGAACTTTATTGCAAAGCCTGGTCTTAACAGAACCTTATTAGGTGATGGTTTAGCTACAGCCTTTGCAGGCTTCATCGGCGGTCCTGCTAATACTACCTATGGTGAGAACATCGGTGTTCTTGCTATGTCAAAAGTTTATGAGCCAAAGGTAGTAAGAATGGCAGCCTTACTTGCTATCATCCTTTCAGTTGTACCTAAGTTCTCAGCTATCATTTCGACCATGCCTACAGCTATCATCGGTGGTATTTTCTTTATCCTCTACGGTATGATTTCAGCTATTGGTGTAAGAAACATCGTTGAGAATAAAGTTGACTTATCTAAGTCAAGAAACCTCATCATTGCTGCTGTGATCTTCGTGTCAGGCTTAGGCTTTAAAGACGGTTTAACCTTCTCTGTTTTTGGTACTTCTGTAACCTTAACCTCACTTGCTATTGCTGCAATTGCAGGTATTGTTTTAAATGCAGTATTACCTGGAAACAAATACGTTTTCGATGAGAACGCCATTGAAAACGAGATCCACCACAAGGCTTAGCCTTGTTAAGTAAAAGAACAGACATTGTCTGTTCTTTTATTGAATGTTATTTTTACTGATGTTACTTTGGTAGAAAGTTATTTTTATTGAGAGTTATATTGGCAGAAGATCACTTTTATAGAAAGCTACTTCTAGATAACTGACTTTTAAAACAGTTTTCTTTACAGGTAAAGGCATAGATAAATTTTAAAATTTAGTAGATTGAAAAAAGGATAAATAGAATGGATTTTACAAAACAGCCTAACATTACAATCTTCAAGCACCCTCTTATCAAGCACAAGATCTCTTTATTAAGAGATAAAGAGGCTTCTACTAACAAGTTCCGTACTTTAATTGAAGAAATTGCAATGCTAGAAGCATATGAAGCTTTAAGCGATTTACCTTTAAAAGAAGTTGAAGTTGAGACTCCTCTTGAGAAGTGCAAGACTCCAATGTTAGATGGTTTAAAGCTTGCTATTATCCCTGTTCTAAGAGCAGGTTTAGGTATGGTACCAGGTCTTGATGCTTTAGTACCTTCAGCTAGAATCGGTCACATTGGTATGTACCGTGATGAGGTAACTCACAAACCAGTTCCTTACTACTGCAAGTTACCACAGAACCTTGAAGAGAGAACCTGTGTGATCTTAGATCCTATGTTAGCAACTGGTGGTTCAGCTGTTGATGCTGTAGATATGATTAAAGAAAAAGGCGGCAAAAAGATTAAGTTCTTATGCATCATTGCAGCACCTGAGGGGTTAGAGAAACTCGCTACAGCTCACCCTGATGTTCAGATCTACGTAGGTCAGTTAGACAGAGAGTTAAATAAAGATGCCTACATCTGCCCAGGTCTTGGTGATGCTGGTGACAGAATCTTTGGTACCAAGTAAGACTCACTCGTGTAAGAGATAATTCTAAGATTTGATCTGGCTACCTTATATATAGCTTGATATGGCTTAATCTTACGAGATTTAATTAACTCTAAAGATTTAAGTAGACTCTAAAGATTAGGTAAAAATCTGAGAGTGAAATAAATTCCGTGTAACCCCAATTAAGTCTGATATCATTTTACGACTTAATTGGAGTTTTAAATGGCAAAAATCAAACGTAATCCAGCAGCAACTTTTAAGCAGCTACATCCAATAAGAAGTAAGAATACACTACAGAGAATGCTTTGTAAGCTAGATCTTTAGTATAATTGCTGTTATCAGGTAAAGTTGATGTCGTTCTTGAATTTGTTTGACGTTTTCAATGGCTTGACGTATTCAATGTTTAGCCCTGCTACAAAATTATGAATTTGCTTGTCTTATCTTTTAGATGTTTACCGTAACTCAATAAAAAAGAACCTGATCTTTATTGATGTTAATATCTTACATTAAGCCATGCAGAATACTGTTTTCAGATCCTTTAAGTTTCATTCACATTTCTCAACATTAAAAGATTTAACAATATTGTTTTCTGTAATTATATTATTGACTTTAAAATTTTTAACATAACCTAATTCTTTTTCAAAATCTTTTAAATCGTTTATCGTAAAATCATCTAATTTAATGGGCAATTTTAAATTGCGTTCGTGTCTAAGCGTTTTCACACAAATGTGCAATATATATTTATCTTTAACAATATTCGTTTTTTGTGTATCTTCATCCAACACATATTCAAAGTTAAAATCCGCGTCTTTGAAATAATACTTGTCAAGCCATGACGTGTTTTGCACTTTTTCAAGAAATTCATTTTTATTGCTGTAAATGCAGGTAAAAGGATCTCCACTTTCTTCAGCATGAACCACAATGCGGTAGTTTAAATCAGTATTAAACGCTTTAACAAAATCAATTATTGAAATCATAAGATATCTCCTAAAGTTCTCTTCGACGTAACTTATAAATTAATTGGTGCAACTTCAATAATAATGTAAGGACATACACGTCATAAGGTTGTAATCTCCAATTGTTTTAAGCAAAACAGGACATCTTGGAGATGGCTTTTTTAGTCTAAAAAGCGCACTGATCCGTTTTTCAATTTTCATCAGTTTAACTGCTAGACAATGCATGCTTATATGAACTTTCATAAGAAAACACTATTGCTGTGTTAGTTGCATAAGATACATTCCTATTGTAGATATGAGGACTATTAGCAACTGCTTTAACCATAGGTTTCTCCAAATTAAATGTTTTTTGCCGTGTTCTGCCTTTAGTAATCTTCTACTGATTGTTTAACATCTTATAATTAAGTTGCTTTTCTATTAGCTCAGCCTGTCTGCAAGCGTAGCTTAACTTTTGAGAACACGATTTTTGGTAATAATAAAGAGCTTTTTGCTCATCTTTTCTTACATGAATACCCTGCTGGTAGTAAAACGCAAGATTTGCACAGGCAGTTCTGCCTTTGATAGCACAGGCTCTGTTACATGCTGCAATATCACCGTTTTCGCATTGTTTTACAAAACTTTCTCTTGTAAAACAAAGTGCAAAGCTAAGCACTACAAATGCTGTTGCAATGATGAAAGCAAAGCTGAACACAGGATGGGTTCTAAAATTGAACTTGAGATTTTTTAAGATGTCTTTAAATTTCATACTACACTCGCTTTTATGGTCTAATACCTTTAGCAGGTATTTTATTGATGGTCTTTTATCGTTCTTTTTATCTAATAAACCGATCTTAGCTACAACTTTGCTCTTTGCTTTTATAAACTCCGATATATGAGATTTTGATTTGTATAACCAAGTTGCAGGTAGCAACATGGTCTTTAACTAAAATTTGAAAGGTAAGGCTATGAGTACAAAGATCTAAGAGAAATTAAGGATTGAGGGATTTAGAAGAAAATAATCATTGCCTTACCTTATGAACTAATCTTATAAAGGCATCGTTCCAGATTTAGATTGGTGTATAAAAAAAGTAAATAAATACCTTTTGAAAATCACGCTTAGGATTAAACAGCTAATTCATGATTAAAAAAAATGACAGGTATTAGGTTGGTTCATGCTCTTAGGACTTATTGCGCCACATGATTAGCCTTATGTGGCGCTTAGGATACGTAGGTATTATTCAGTTAAGTTTTGCACTTAAAATTCATTGTAAGCTTAAACTTCCTGATACTCAGTAAAAGCTCTCACCTTTGGATCAGCATTGAACACTGTTGCAATTCTTAACAACTCATTCTTTTTAGGTAGGATGTTGCCATAGTCTCGTGTCTTTATCTGCTCTACAGCTTCACTAAGCTTTGCCTTAGCTTCAGTCTCATTTTCTGCATACTTAAATTCAAAGACTATTCTTCTGTTATCAGACTCAATTACAAGATCGGCTCTACCTTTTGATGAATGTAGTTCTGCAGTAACAGAGTTACAAATGCCTTTTAAGTACATATATAGCAATTGCTGAACTACTGCCTCAGAACTGATTGGATAGTTATCATATGAAACTGTGTTTAGAACAGTATTGAATAAACCTAAGATTTCACCTGCATCTTTACTTTGTGTAAGAATTTGTTCATTAACACTCAAAAGCTTTGTATCATCAAAGATATTTAGTGCCATTAGGGAAAATAGTGCATTGTAAACTTCACTGTTTGGTATTCCTAAAGTCATAAAGCCTTTTGAGTATACAGGTGAACGTAAAGTTAGATATCCTGTCTGGCACATTAAGACATTCTGATTGATAGATGTCAAAGAAGTTGGATTCTTAAAATCATTTACTTTAATGTTAATTGTTTTATCTTTATCAATATAATCCAACGCATTTAACTTATGGGTCTGCAGATAGTTTGCAAGAATTGATGGCAAACCACCATTGTCGTACCAGTACTCTCCAAAGTATACAAATTTATTAGATACCACACTTTGGAAAAATTTATTTACAGACCAGGTACTGAATACTTTCTTTTTGTAGAATTCATCGAAGCAGTAACCATCATAGTTTTGAGCAAGTCTATCTAACAAAGATTCAATCTGAGTGTCGGTTACTTCATCTACGTTGCAGTTGTTCTCATAGGATGCAGCTAACTTTAAATAATCGATGTAGAACTTTTTAATCTCGTCTCGAGTAAAGCCTATCATCTGAGAATAGGCACTTGAGTTGGTGATATCGTTGATATCAGAGCCTACTGAAAATATCGCTACATCTTTTAATCTGGTGACACCTGTTATTCCTAAGAACTTAATTGCCAACTTATCTTTGATGTTGGCATAAAAGCTTTTGATTTTTTCCTGGAATTGCTTATATAGAGTCTCATTATTGATGTTGGCTGTCATCTGACAGTCATACTCATCAATTAAGATCACGATTTGACGGTTCTCCAATCTTAATTGTTCCAAAAGATGGTCTATGGAGTCTTCAGCTTCTTCCTTCTTTTTATAGGTTGTGACTTTATTTAGTTCTGCAAACTCGGTAATTTTTGAATTAAGTTTGTTATTAAATTTCTCTAATGAGTTTTTATCAAAATTTAAAAAATTCAGTCTTAATACAGGATAGGTAGGTTCTGTCCACTTGTCATAAATCCAGGTTCCTTTAAAGTAAGGCTCTACACCTGTTTCAAATAAAGTTGCTATGGTATCTAAGGTAAGAGATTTACCAAAACGACGTGGACGGGAGATAAAAACTCTTTCCAGCTTTATCAGGTCTTTAATATATTTTGTTTTATCTACATAAATGTAATTATTTAGGTAAAACTTTATAAATGAGCCTGTTGAACTGATATCTTTCATATGTAATTATCTCCAAACCTTCTTCTAGATTATATATTGAAAAGCTCCTGTTTCCCCTTTATTAGGGACATTTTCTACAAATATCAGTTATTTTTCTGTCAAATTTCTCAAAAGATCTAACAATCGTTTTATCGTTACTAGTCCACAGTGCTCAGCTATTCGATCTTTTGGCTTATATTTGAATCAGTCAATTGCTCTCGTATCTTTTGACAATAGAACTTATCAATTCAAAAACTTACCCGTAATACTCTCTTTTGAGTTTTTAATATCATCAACAGTGCCTGTAGCTACAATCCTGCCGCCTGCAATACCGCCATAAGGCCCCATATCAATGATATAGTCAGCATTTCTTATCACATCAAGATCATGCTCAATTACTATGACTGTAGCACCACTCTCAATTAGAGTCTGGAAAACATCTAATAGTGTTGCTACATCCTGTGGATGTAAACCGATGGTAGGCTCATCAAAGACAAAGACAGAATCGTCCTGACTGTGACCTATTTCTGAGGCAAGTTTTAATCTTTGGGCTTCACCTCCTGATAAGCTTGGAGTTTGCTCTCCTAAGGTTAAATAACCTAAGCCTAGTGACTCTAGAATTTTTAGACGGGATGAAACTAGCTTTACATCTTTTAAAGCCTCAATAGCCTCTGTTACATCCATATCCATAAGCTCTGGTAATGAATACTCTTTACCATCTCTGGCTTTGTAATGAATTTCATGAGCTTCATTAGAGTAACGTGAGCCGTGGCACTTAGTGCAGGGAATTTCAACATCAGGTAAAAACTGCACATCAAGGGTGATTTCACCTGTACCATCACAGACTGGACAGCGCAGTTTACCTGTATTGTATGAAAAGTCGCCTGCCTTATAGCCTTTCTCTTTAGCTTCTTTGGATTTAGCAAAGAGCTTTCTTAACTCATCATGAACATTTGCATAAGTGGCTACAGTAGAGCGTACATTGATACCAATAGGTGTTGCATCAATGAGCTTTATCTGTGATATACCCTCACATTTAACCTCTTTTATATGCTCTGGCAGCTTGGTGTTATTGATAGAAGCCGTAAGTGCTGGAATTAAACTTTCTAACACCAAGGTAGTTTTACCAGATCCTGAAACACCGGTGACAACTGTTAATCTGCCTTTTGGTATCTTTACATCCATAGCTTTTACAGTATGAATTGGAGCTGTCTTTAAATAGATAGTCCCCTTTTCAAAGAGCTTAGCTATTAAATTACTGTGAGCTTCTTCTAAAGTAGAACTCTCATGAGCTTCGTTTACTTTAGCATCTTTATCTTTGTTTTCACTGTCAGCGCTAATCACAGGTCTTCTGCGTGATTTATAATCTCCTTTTAAATAAGGACCTATTACTGATTTGTCGTTTTTCTCAATATCCAGGACACTGCCTTTTGCTAGAACATGCCCGCCTTTAGCTCCAGCTACAGGTCCCATTTCAATGATGCAGTCACTTTCTTTTAGAATTTGGGTATCATGATCGACTAAGAGTACGGAGTTACCATCAGAAATGAGATCACGCATTACATCATTAAGGCCTTTAATGTTCTGAGGATGCAGTCCAATTGAAGGTTCATCCAGAACATATAACACTCCTGTAGTGCGGTTACGCACTGCACGAGCTAGCTGCATGCGCTGTCTTTCACCTGTAGATAAGGTTGAAGAAGCTCTATCCAAGGTAAGATAGCCTAATCCAAGATCAACTAATCTTCTGGCGACTTCTAAAAAGGACTGACAGATACTCTCTGCCATTTTGTGCATTTCTTGAGGTAATGAAGATGGGACATCCTTTACCCATAAGATGACATCATCTAAGGTCATCGAGCAGACCTCATCTAAACTCATGCCTTTAATTTTAGGAGCTCTGGCTCTGTCGTTTAATCTGGTACCATGACATTTTGGACAGATATCTTCACGTAAGAACTTTTCAACTCTCTTCATACCCTTTTCGTCTTTTACCTTAGATAAGGCATTTAAGACTGTGTATTTGGCATTAAAGTAGGTAAAATCCATCTCACCTGAGGCACCGTTAGTCTTATTCTGATAGACCATATGCTTTTTAATGGCAGGGCCATTAAAAACAATATCGCGCTCTTTTTGTGTAAGCTCTTTAAAAGGGACATCAGTTCTTACCCCAAGATCACGGGCGATATCCTTCATTAAAGACCACATCAGGGTCTGCCATGGCAGCACCGCACCTTCATCAATAGTTTTACTCTCATCAGGGACTAAGGTTGATTCATCTACAGTTCTTACAAAGCCTGTGCCTGAGCACTCAGGACATGCTCCCTGTGAATTAAAAGCAAGTTCTTCAGCTGATGGTGGATAGACTGCTTTATGACAATGTGGGCAAATGATTTCTTTTTCTGCTGCCACATTAAGTGTTGACTCTAAATAATGACCACAGTTCTCACAGCGATGAGAAGCAAGACGTGAGAACATTAAACGCAATGAATTTAAAAGCTCAGTTCCTGTACCAAAGGTACTGCGAATACCAGGAACACCTGGTCTCTGGTGCAAAGCAAGCGCTGCCGGCACATATAAAACCTCATCAACATCAGCTTTAGCAGCTGAGGTCATACGACGACGGGTATAGGTTGATAATGAGTCTAAATACCGACGGGAACCTTCAGCATAGATGACTCCTAAGGCTAATGACGATTTACCTGAGCCAGAGACACCGGCAATACCCACGATCTGATGTAATGGGACATCGATATCAATGTTTTTAAGATTATGAACCCTGGCGCCTTTGATGACGATATTTTCAGGTTGCCCTTTATCTAAATGGTTATCTTCAATCATGGTAAAAGTCTGTCATTATAAAAAGCTCGGTTATTTCTTTAGTAAAAGCATAGCCTTTAGACTCTATTCTTAAGTTTTATCCTGAGCGAACTTTACCTAGGATGTCTATGCTGTTTCTAAATAATGCAGTGACTGTTCCTTGTCACCACGTTATCTTTGAGTCTGGTAGCTCCATTTTAGCTTCGGCTAAGTAATGCCTTAGACCTTTTATGATGCCTTGAATTTTAAAGTAAATACCAGGTCTTTATATACCTAAAAGCATCAACACCTTGCTAAAAATCGCCTCAAGATTAAAACTCTACAAAAGCTTATACGCTTTTAGAGCTTTAATTACAATATCCTCATAAAGCTTTTCCTGCTCTAAACGATTTAACTTTGTATCAGGACTAGATGTAGTAGCAAGTTCTGCATTTGAACCGTCGTTTTTTAGCCCCTGTAAAAAGGCTAAGGTTTCTTTTTCAGCAGAAGTCAAAAACTCTACTTTTACCTCAGTACTCTTATCCTCATGGACCATACGCTCTGTATGAGAGGTTCTCTCTAATACAGCTTTATCCATGAGCAGAGAGGTAACAGAGCATTGCGAGTTTTCACGGAACTCACATAACAACTCAAAGCCCCATGAGTCTAAATCGCCCCAGTAAAAGATCTGCTTTTTATGTTTTAACCAGGATGCTTTTGACCATGACAAGTTTCTGCCACAGCCAAAGATAACTGAGGTGTTCTTTAATTTTGGTAGCATCAGTCCTGATTGAACATTCTCTACTACGATTTTGAGAACTCTCTAATTTCTCATCAGAGTTTTGATGTTTTTGTTCTTGCTTAAAGCTGTTCTTTAAGGCATCAGAGTTTGCCTTATTTTATGACCTGTCTTTTCAAGACTGTTGATTAGCGCATCGATATTATCATTTACAAAGTCAGACATGGTTATACTCCACTATTTCTTACAAGCTGACTTGTAAGCACAATCTTTGGTAATTTTACTTTTAATTCTTTAAAGCCGTTTTGAGCAGGAACTTTTACAATGATTTCTTCAGATTCATTAACCTCGGCTTTATTCATTTCCCTTGCTACTCGTACAAAGGCTACAATTTCCTCAAGACCATAACGTAAATTTACTTTCTTGATGATCTCACCAACGCTCATTTGAGAGGTCTTGCCAATTAGAGAGCGAATGGAAGATCTTACATCAGACAGTCTTACAGTATCTAACTGTTTTAAGATATCAGAGCTGATAGTATTAGAATTCTCATGCTCTTCTAGTGAACCTAGTGTTACTTCCTTATCAGGTACCTTTAAAGCCTGACCTATGGATTCTACTGATGAAACCTTTACGCCTGCTTTATCTAAGCTTAAATTCATTTCCTTAGTATAGAGATTGAAATCCTGATTTTTAAACTTCACAGCCTCTTGTTCTAGTTTTGAGATTAAAGAAGTTACAATCTGATTTTCTCGATAATCAGCACTCTCAAGATAAGATCTTAAGTTCTCATCAATTCTGCTTCTGATTTTTCGAACTCTGTCGCACTCGGTTACTAAAACTTCTGTTAAAGAGTGCAGAAAGTTCTGTTGCTTTTTATCAAGATACTGAGCAATAGGTTTTGAGAGGATAAAGTCAATTTGCTTCTTGAAGTTCTTATAAATGTTATCCTCACAGATAAGAGCAAAGAAACCTTCATAAGCAGCTCCATACTCAGTTTTACGCTGGATGTTCTCCTGTTCTAGAACATCAGATAAGAGTTGCCCTTTAGTTTGAGAATCCTCAATCATCTGAACTCTGATCTTTCTTGCAATATCAACAGTTTCTTCTTCTAGTTTTCTAAAATCAGAAGGCAACCTGCTTGCCATATCATAAACAGCTTTGATTTTTTCCTGTTTTTGATATTCGTTAAGCTATGTAAACTTATTTTCACGGATACGGCGCTTTTATGCTTGAAGTTCTTTAATTTTGGAATTTAATTCTCTAAGACTTAGCACCTTATTCTCAGGCTACCTGAATATAGAGTTTTTGAACTTCCTGTTGCAGGATTTCCAAATGAGTTGCAGATGTTGATACCACTTTGTTTTCTAATCTGTCACAAAAGTCAATTGCCTTTTGATCAGCATCAGTCATAAAAAGCTTATTATCAAGCTCTCTTAACTAGCCTCTGTCCATCCATTCACGCAGGTAATCCTTTGCTGACTGTTTTCTGTCTTCAGGAGACAGTTTGTTTACAAGATCATCTAAAAATTCCTTTAAATTGGCTCTTGCGTATTCATAGGGAACTTCACGATCTTTTGAGAAGATATTTTTAAGAAAAGATATAACAAAAGGTGCACTTTTAGCTCTTAAAAGTTTCCAGGTGTTATTGATTTCCAGAATAGAACTGTATTTTGAGAAATCAGAAATAAAATTCATTGATGTTTGATGCCAAAATTTAAGTTCTTGGTGATTTTGGTGACTTTACAACCTTGTAATAAAATTATTTTAGTAAATCATTATCAAAGATTAAATGTGAAAAACTTAAAAACTGATAATTTTAATTTCATTAAGACAGATTTGTATCAGCTGTACTGCATATAAAATCCAACTGTAATGATGATAAATAAAGCTGAAAGTAGTTTTAAGTCAGGCTCATGAAATCATGCAGTCAGACTTATCAACTGCATGATAGAACTGAATATTTTGAATATAAATTTAATGAATTGTATTGTTTTATATGTGTCTTTAGATCAGACCTTCTGTCTCATTAAAACCATAATAAAGATTTAATACCTGAACGGCCTGAGCTGATGCACCTTTGAGCAGGTTGTCAATACATGAGCAGATCACAATATAATTGTCTTTCATGGCAAAGCCGATATCACAGAATGGGAGGTACTGAACATCCTGTAACTTTGGCATTCCAGCCTTTACTCTTACCAAAGGCTTGCTGTCATAGCATGAATAGGCTTTAGCTACCTGCTCATAAGTTACACCGTCTTTTAACTTTGCGTTAATGGTGGCATGAATACCGCGCTTAAAATCACCAAGGTGCGGAGTAAAGATAACCTCTGTTCCCAGGTGTTCGGCAATCTCAGGCTGGTGACGGTGAGTAAATACACCATAGGCATTTAAACTTACCTCACAGAAAGAGTTTGTAAGCTTAGCCTTTCGTCCTGCACCTGATACACCTGACACTGCATTGATGGATGGTCGGTAGTTCAAATCAAGTAGACCATTGTCAATTAAAGGCTTTAAGGCGAGCTGTGAAGCTGTAGGGTAACAGCCAGGAAGAGAGATCATTTTAGTGTTCTGCAATGCCTTTACATCAACAAACTCGGCTAATGCATATACAGCTTTCTTTAAAAGATCCTTGTGCTCATGGGCAAATCCGTATGCCTTTTCAAATACATCAGTATCTGAAATTCTAAAAGCACCTGACAAATCAAATACAGCGATGCCAGCCTCCACAAGAGCTGGTGCAATATCATGACTTACCTTATGATCTGTTGCCAGAAATACAGCGTCTGCTTTTCCGATAATATCATCTGCACCTGTTAAAGGCTGTAATTCCTTGTCGCAGATACCATTAAGCTCACCGTAAAGGTCTGATATTCTTTTACCCTTATCAAGGGAATTCTCAGATACAAATAAAGCTGCAAGTTCTAACTTTTCATGTCTTGAAATAATTCTGCACAGCTGTGCTCCGGCATAACCACTAGCACCGACTACGGCTACCTTTACCATGTTTTTCTCCATTTTTATAAGAGCCAAATTGAATTTTCAAACTACAATACAGCTAGTTTACCTTATGTAGCAAAAATGTAGATATTTCACTCTGATTCTTTGGTTTTGCACCATTTTCAACAGTCTTACTGTTTTATTCCTGATGGTTTAACAGCATTCTTAGACAGCCCTTATGGAGTTATGCACAACAACAATGTTGAAGAGAAATTCCGTGAGATTGGTATACTGCGTAACAGCATGATGGCAAGTGATACGTGTAAAGGAGCTGAGGATCTAACGGTTCTGTATTCTCTGTATAAAACCTGTATCGTGAACAGCACTGATTTTAAATTCTATATGAAGAAAATCATTGAAACAATGACACTTCATATGAATGAGATTGAATTTGAAAAAGACAAAAGAGGAACCATCACTGACTTTAAGAGCCACAATATTTCCTCTGATGTCCTAGATAAACTTATGCCATGGAATATGGCTTAATTTTGAACAAAGTAATTGGTTATTTCTTACCAATTACTTTTTTTAGAAAAATCATAATCAGCAAGATTGATAGACCACCAACAACAAATGCATAGTCTTGTACATGGTTATCCATGCCTATATGACGTTGCATGTCTTGCGCTTGCTGTACAGCAGTAATAGCCTGTTGAGTAGACATGTTAGCATTAGCTATTTGTTCTCTAGCTAAGTCACTAATTAAAGGTCCTTTAACAGGAGCAGGTGATGTAGAATTGGAAGGATTATTAGATAGGGAATTTACTAAATTATCAAAAGAAGCCATAGTATCCTCATAATAAAAAGCTGTATAAAATCAGCACAAATTTACATGCAGAAATCTCTGCTTAAAACAGTTAAAACTGGCTTAAACACGTATGTGATTAAGATTAGATCGTATTGTCGCCATACTTATAATTCCACTAATTGCTTCACCCAAACTTCTATATGTAAACTTTTGCCCGTAATCAGCATATTCGTCATTTGATGAAAGCAACACTGTACTGCATCTCGCTTTAACTCCTGCAAGCACATCATTTTCTCCATCACCAACCATCCACGATTGTGACAAATCGATATTATATTCCTCAGCTGCCTGTAGCAGCATGCCTGACTTAGGTTTTCTGCTGTGGCATTCAATCTTCAGCTCAGGTATTTCACCTTCATATCCTTTGTGTGGATGATGCGGACAATAATATAAAGCATCTCTACTTTCCACGGTTAAAATTTAACTATAGGCCTCATTCTACTGCGGTTGTGCTCTTTAACAACCGATTAAATACAATGAAAGAAAAAAAATTGAGAAAAAAAATGTAGTAAAATCAATCGATTAACATAATTTAGTGACATTTTTTATTATAATTCAAGGTGTTAACAAAAGCGAATCATAAACAGGAAAACGCCATGGATATGGTATCAGCTAACGGTAGAGAATTACTACAGTTTAACCTAGGAAAATTTGCTAAGGAGGCTTTAAACCTTAACTGGAACGCATACAGATGAAGACTTCCTAAGTAAGGCTCTATTTCTTCCAAATACAAGTCTCAGACCATTAGTACCGGAGAAATGTTGTCTGGAGTTATCAACTCCTGTCTTCTGGGAAACAATTCTCTCAGTCCTGTTCATCCTTTGCTTCTACTCTCCTGCCAGATAAAAAGAGTGCCATGTATGAATCTATGAGTTCTCCAAAGGCAAACTGGAACAGGATGATTATGTTGACAGCATGGGAAGCACATAAGCAAATTGCATCTTTAACCAATCATAAAGAACACTGTCTTATCATCGATGATTCTGTACTTGAACATTCTGGAGCTAAAAGGATGGAGAATGTAACAAGAACATATGATCATAACCTCGGCTCTACAGTAAAAGGATTTACATGTCTGCAGTTAGGATGGACCGATGGTCGCAGCTGCTTTACCATTGACTCAAAGCTTGTAGCCTCAGATGAAAGCAAAGCCAAATCTAAAGCCTGTCCTAAACAGAAGAACAAGTGTTTTAACCATCGTCTTCATGGTGGTGTTATACGTAATGAGGCTTACATATCAAAACCTGAACTTTTAAAGCAGATGATCTTAAATGCTCAGAGACAGGGATTTGACTTTTCATATGTACTTATGGACTCCTGGTTTACCTATGAGGTACTTCTAAAGTGGTTAAAAAAACAGAGAAGCATCGACATCATTGGCATGTTAAAGAAGGATCGCAGAAAGTATCACCGTAAGGACAGACTTGGCCGTTCAGTTTGTTGCGCTCCACTTGATGAGCTATGGAGGTCTTTTAAACATAAACGTATCAAAGATAACTCCTCCATTGCCGGATGTGAGATTGTCAGAGCCTGTACTGGTAAAGAGAAGTTTGAAAACGGTATCGATTTGAAAATCGTTTATCTCCGCAGCTACAGCGTTCCTAATAAAATCCTGGTACTTTCTTCTACTGATTTAAAGCTCAGTCCTGAAAAGATAGTCAGGATGTATGCCTGTCGCTGGATGATTGAAACAGGATTTTTCAATCAGAAGGAGTTCTTTGGACTTGGCAAAGAAACACGCTCTGTTGATTTTGACAATCAGAATGCCTTTATGTGCCTTTCTGCTTTAAGAGCCACAATACTGGAATTTCACAGACGCCTGCATCGAGATGTCCGTACCATGGGAGAAATAGCTAAAAACTGTCAGGAGACAATGAGGATCATTCCTTTGGCAGAAGCAGTAAAAGAACTGTTCGACAGATTGATAGAATTCCCTGATAAGCTAGATGCAAAAAGTTGCATTGTTAAAGGAAAACTGAGAACTGTAAAGCACATGCTAAAAATGCTTCTCTGTAACTGGTATCACGACATGATTGACTATGTAAAAGCCATATTTGATTTCTGCCCAAAACAAATACAGAGCACAGGTTCACAGAAGAAAGTGCTTACTTAAGCCTATCACATTGTATTTAATCGGTTGTTAAAGAGCACAACCGCAGTAGAATGCGGTTTATAGTTAAATTTTAGTCGTGGAAAGTAGAGATATTAGTGAGATGAGGCGAATAATGCTCTGCACTGAGCCGGCATAACTCTCTTCTTTTTAACCTGAGGTTTACCTTTCTTGGCTGGCTTTTGAGCGTATTTATGAGGATAGAGCCATGAATCAAGTTCCTGACCGCAGCCATCACCCTTAGGTGGCTTTGACTGATTTACACACAGTGGGCTGTCTAAAGGACAGGCTAGTCTTACGTGCATATGACCGCGGTGTCCGAACCATGGGCGCAGTTTTTGAAGCCAGCTCCTGTCATGTCCCTCATAAACCTGACACAGTGTCTTTTTAATCCCCGGTGCCACAAAAATTCTTTCTACACGACTGTCTGAAGCTGCTAAATAAATTAAAGCTACACGTCTTTTATCAAAGTTCTTAGTTACCCTGTTATGAGTATCCACAAGATATACATCCTGAGGATGGGAGAGCTCAAAGAAAGATTTCTTTGGAGTTGCAAAGTCAAAAGAAATATCTACATCAAGACCTGACTGATGTGAACCATGACTTGAGCCACCTCCAAAAGAGCCTCCCTGACGTTTTGACAGATCACCTATCAAAAGATCAGGTAAATTGTAGTGTTTGGCTTTTAATACTAACTTCTGGATGTAATCAATAAGCTCCGGATGGCCATAGTTTCTGCCCCGTCCCCAGATCTGAACCTGATAATTGTTGCCGTTATTAAGAGGAACAGCACCTTTAATACAGCCGTTTGCATATTCACCGATTACCTCTGCAGCTGTAGCTGTTCCTACAAATGCATTGGCGCTAAATAATAAAGCTGCCGTAAGTGCAGCAGCTTTTAAAGATTTTAAGATCATTTTCACTATATCTTCTACGCAGAGATCTTTACGAACCTAACTACATAGCTAATTACTCAAAACTGAACAGTCTTCTAAAGAATCCTACCTTGGCAGCAGAGATAATTTCTACTTCAATAGATATTCCCTGGAAACAAAACTGGAATGGAGGAATTTCAATATTGTCATCCTGCATTGCAGCAAATATTCTTTTGAGCTCATTATACAGTTTTACAAGATATTCATAAGCACATCTTTCAAGAATTTGGTGCAAACTGTTTCTTACATCTACTAGCTCAGTTGCATCATTGGCTCTTACTGTTCTTACAATCTCAGCAATGTTGCAACCTGTAATAAACTGTATCCACAGTTTTAAAGATGGGGTAAGCCAAATATCTGAGAAGACGTTACGAGCATCGTCATAAAGTCTGTTTAAGTTCCTTGATACAAGATCTTTGGCAGCAGCTCTTTCTTTGCCTCTGCCCTTTACCTCATAGCGTCTGTAAATGGTACGTCCTGAGGCATCACGGATCTCTTTATAGCAGTTTTTGAGCTTGGTGTCTGGAGCATTATCTGTAAAGTACAACTTTTGCACATCACTTCTACGCTCAGCATACTGCTTTTGTAAGGTATCAAAATCAAAATGCTCGAAGCGAACTGCACCGTTAGAATCAAAAGACTGCTTGATTAAAGATGCTAACAGCTTTTCCTTTTGATCTCCTGATAAGAACACATCAAGATTTTCGATTATGAAGTTTGAAAAGTTCTCTAACTGAGCACTCTTTAAACGACGAACATCCCCCCTGTCTAAGGCAATCTGACGTGCTACTTCTAATCTGTGATTGTAAATTGAGTAATAGATTAGAACCCAAACCTGCATCTTGAAGTTTAAAACGTTTTTAAAGATGAACTCTGCCATCTCATTGCGACCTTCAAGATCTTCAGTTCCTCGGTTCTTTTGACGATGATATACCCAGTCACAGGCATACATACTCATCTCAAACCAGTCGATTCTGTCAGCTAGGGTGCCACTGAAGAACTCTTTAATCTCATCATCAGTTAAATCTTTAAATGAGTTTACATCGCGCTCAAACCACTTATCTTTGGTTTTAGGTAAAGGCCAGATAAAATTAAACTGCATACCACCAGCGCCCATAGAACGCTTGGACTTAGGGTGTTTTGCCATTTCTTCTAGCAGGAACCATAAAGCAGCCATCTGATGCAGGCGCTTTAAAAGAGGAGTGTAATTGGTATTCTCTTTGTCATCTGGCAACATACCAATAAAATCACACATTTTTGAAAGCGATGTACACAAAAGAGCCTTTTCATTGTCTGCAAAAAGATCATTCCATAGCTGTACAATTGAGACTACAGCAGAACTGTTTGATAGCAGAGAGTAGAAAGGTTCAACTGTTGCATCAAAGCAGACTACTGATCTGCCTTTTAAGTAGTCAGCTTCAATCATATCCTCGATAGTAGGAAGATCACGATTATTCTCAATGAAATCTCGTGAGATCTTCATATCGACTGATGCATTAGACCAGCGAACTCGATTAGGAGTGGTTGCTGGTTTTAAAAATGAATGAACATAAACCTCTGGTCTGTCATTTTTATTGCTAGACCAGCGGAGAACGCCATATTCAAGACACAGCCCCATCTCACCTTCATTTGGAGTATATGCATCCACAAAAAAGATTGCAGGGCTTTTAGATCTTTGAGCCATATTACTTTCTAATTAGAAACTTTGAGCCGGTGCACTTGGAGCTAACAAATCAGTGTCATCTTCAAGTACAGCGCCACCATTATCAACATCAGACTGAACTTCATTAGCCATTGATGATGAGCTTCTGGCAGTTGTAGCCGGTGTTACAGTTAATGATTGTGCATTTGATGAATTATCTGATACTACAGGAGCGCTATCTGATGAGTTTGGAGTACCTGAGGCATCCATATAGTCAAAAATTGGGTGGATCTTCTTGATACCGCCAACTTTTCTTGTCTGGTTGATTGCTCTTTGACCTTCATCACGAGTAATGTATCCTAACAGATATACTACGCTATCTTCGGTATAAACCTTAAATCTGCCAGAGCTAATCTTTGAACCAAATAACAGTGCACTCTTAACCTTTGAGGTAATAAATGCATCATGTGCAATTACACTTGCCTTAATAGGATCTTTATTGGATACACAGTTGAAAATTCTCTTTACGTTAGGAACTTTCTTGATATAGCCTAAAGCCCAGTTCATGTATTCTGTATCACGAGTCTGACCTACTAACAGCACATTACCGTTTACTGATACACAGTCAACTCTAAAGACTTTAGAATCAGATCTCATACGATCATTCTTTAGAATTCTGGCTACCTGGTTTTCAATCTTCTGATCATCTACCTGAACATCAACTGTACGGCTATCTGAACCAATAAAAGCCCCCGCACCAGCTGCAGTTGCACCAACTAAAGCAGTAACGCAACCATTACAAATCAACATTGATGAAGCTGATACAGCTAAAACTAGAGTTAATTTCTTAAAATCTGATACAAAAGACATCCTTTGTTCTCCACTCTCAACAAAATAAATAATGTCGATGCTTTCATAGTTATTTTTATTATATAAGCTGATTATTGTAACAAAAAAACATCGTGTGTTCAGAGTGTTAAACAATAAAGTGAGATGCTCATTTAAAAAATATGAAGTAGCCCTTATAAAGCAAAAGCTATAAACAAGATTGACGAATGAAGTTTAATTCTGATATTTGATTGAAGATATGTTCTATCTAGAGGATTAAAGGCTAGGAAATCCAAAGAAAACAAGAAGAACAAAAAGTTAATTACCCTGAAAAGAAAAATCCCCTGAATACAAAAACCATTCAGGGGACAACAATCAAACAAACATAAGGAGTACGTGAACTATATCACATTTTTTCATTTGTGATCACTTTCTCAAAAAATATTTTTTAAGAATTTTTATGAATTCTTATAAATCAAGAAGTTAATAAAAATTAAATTTAAAAAAATTTTTATCGCATAGTTCAGTTTTACAAAATTCAATAAAAATTCCCCCGTTTTAAGCAAAATTTGCCTCAATTTTTCAGATTTAGATCTTTTAAGTAAATTCTGATCTCAATTTATATATATATTATTGATTTTTAATAATTATTTAGTCAGCATTTTAGATGTCAGTTTACTTTAGTAGATACTGATGGTTAATTTAGTTGATACGGATTTTAAATTTGCTTTACATTTTTATGTGATTCACCTTGCACTTATTTTGAAAATTCAAAATTAGCTCTTAGGTCTTTTGTTAAGTCAGTTATATTTGTATCTTACTTAAGGCAAATATAACTGAGTTATAGAATAAAATTAAAAAATTGAGGATAGAAAAGATAACAATTCATAAAGCTGATATTTATCTTATTTTCAAAAAATTTTCACTTACTTTTTGAGCTATTTGAAGGTGAAGTAAATTGAAATTCCTGAAAAATTTTTGAAAAAAGAATCGAAAAAAAAATTGACAACAGCTTTGTCTATTCTTATAATGCTTTCCATTCGGTGATTAGCGCAGCCCGGTAGCGCATCTGGTTTGGGACCAGAGGGTCGTAGGTTCGAACCCTACATCACCGACCATCTAAACTTCTCTCTTTTACCCCGTACATTTTGAAGAAAAAGTTCCAGACAATAAGATTAGAGAATTTATAGAACTACCAGTTGCTGATGCATACCTAATTTCTTAGCAAAAACTCACAATTGCATTTTAGTTACTCACGAAGAGCCTGCAAATAAAATCAATGCAAAAAAGAAAGTCCACATTCCTGATGTGTGTAATGCAATGGGAGTTCAATTCACATCAATCTATGAAATCATGAGAAATGGAAAAGATTATCACATGAATTTAACTCCAAATAAAGTAAGTTATTACAAGAATTCTGTTTATCTCCTCACATCTTTTTTCACCCTCCCAATTAGCAATTTACTTTAAAAACTCAAGTTCATCTTCATTTTCAGAATTTCATATTACCTTACTGATTGCTAAATCAGTTATACAGTTTAACTATAACGAGGTATAAATAATTAGTATTTTACATATACCTAAAGCGTCTATATACTTTCAATAAAGCTTAAGACATAGCAACCGAATGTTGGGCGGTTGTTTAGTTTAAGCCCCAATCAGTTTAATACTGTTTTGGATTTTTAAGATTTATCTTACCTTTGGTCCAGTGCCATTTGGCACTGGATTTTTTTATTTTGATTGTCTCAAATTTAGAGGTAAGCTTTATTGTCTTATTAACTTTTTGACTTTCTTAAAAAGAGGAAGCTGCTATTGATAACTGTTTTATAGCTTCTTTAGTTTTAGCCTCATTTGGATCTTCATCAAAGACATATAAACCTACTGGGATCTCGTAAACTAGAGTAGTAATACCTAATAAGTTTGCCTTTTTATCAGCACCGAATCCGTTTAGATTTACTGTAGCTAAAAACAAAGCATATGAGTCAGATGCTGACTGCAGCTTATACCCAAGATTTGATACAGTAGCTCCAAATGGAGCAATTCTTCTGTTAACAGAGTTCTCTACCCTGTCTAAAGGAGCTGACTTGAAGGCTTTAGCCAAATTTACATACACAAAACGACCTAACTTAAAATAGCCATAATTGCCATCTATGCCTATTTGAGTAAAAGCAATGTAGTGACTTAATCTACTGATAATTCCCTCTTCTAGAGCTTTAGTATCCATGCAGGGAGCTGCAATAAAACCAAAATTTACAGAATTGCCAAAGGCTGCTTTTGTGAACTTGTAGTAGTTAGTATCCTGTTTTAGAGTACAGTAGTTCTCAGGAAGATTTATCTTAAAAGTATTATTTAAAAAAGTAGTTTCTACAGCCTCTGCTTTAAAACAGAGTAACAGCATGAAGGCTGCAATTAACTTTGATGCAATTAACTTTTTCATGACTTTTTATCCTTAGCTTATCTTATAGCCTTTGCTTTACATCTTTTGGGCAAATACAATTTAATAAAGTTAAAAACTGACGCAATTTTTGTTGAAGCTTAAGCTTATTTACTTTGCAATAACTTAGATTAGCAAAATCTTATTGCAGTCTTAAACATGTTGCTTTTTTCAAAATTAAAAAAGCTCTTAAAGCGTTGTAGCCTAAGAGCTTTGCAGAGCTTAAGAAAACTCTTTTACAAAATTGATTATAAGCGAAACTTACCTTTAATTCTTACTTACAGACTTTAAGTTATTAAAGTAGGTTGGGAAGGTCTTATTGATACACTCAGGATCATTGATAACAATGTCTCTGTCAAAAGCTATTAGTGACATACACATTGCCATACGGTGATCATTGTAGGTATCAAAGGTTGGGGTTACATCATTGCGTGTTGAAGCATCAATGCTGATATAGTCCTCACCAGATTCTACCGTAACACCTAACTTTGACATTTCCTTGACCATAGCTTCAATTCTGTCAGTCTCTTTAACTCTCCAGCTTGCTATATTTCTGATAGTTATAGGACCGTCTGTATATAGGGCTAATGGCACTAAAGTCATAGCAGCATCAGGCATTGCATTCATATCAATATCAATACCGTGAAGCTTTGACTTCTTGATAATTACAGAGCTTTCTGTTTTCTTAATCTTAGCACCCATTTGAGCTAATACATCCAAAAACTTAATATCGCCCTGTACAGAATCCTCAGGTAAACCGTAGAGTTCTAACTCACCGCCAATGGCTGCAGCTGCTGCAAAGTAAGTAGCACCAGTTGCATCCCCCTCAATGAGGTAAGAGCCAGGTGAGGTATAACCTGTGCCTTCTACAGTAAACTCTGAATAACCGTTACGACTTACCACTGCGCCAAATTTTTCTATGAGTTTTACAGTCAGATCAACATAAGGTTTTGAAATTAAGTCGCCCTTAATCTTAATTTTTAGTCCACCGCAGACAGGAGCTGCCATAAGCAGAGCTGTAATAAACTGACTTGAGGTCGAACCTGAAATAGTTACCTCATGAAACTTAGGTACAGCACCACGAATACGTACTGGTGGGAAACCATCATTATTCAAGTATTCAATGTTAATACCTAATGAGCGTAAAGCCTCAGTTAATGGACCAATAGGTCTTTCCATCATGCGGGGTTCACCTGTAAGCGTGAACACACCTGTTGATACAGCTAAAGCTGCACATAATGGACGCATTGCAGTACCTGCATTGCCTAAATACAGCTCTACAGAGTTCAGTCCTTCATTAAAGACACCGCCCATACCTGTTACATCAACAGAACTTACGTTAACCTTGAGCTTTACCTTTAAAGTCTGTAAAGCCTCAATCATACGAGAGGTATCATCAGACTTTAAAACATTTAATAACTTGGTATTACCTTTAGCTAAAGCTGAAATTAACAGAGCTCTGTTAGTAAGGCTCTTAGATCCAGGCAAAATAACCTTGCCTTCTACGGACTTTATCTTTTTTAAATTAAGGGCGTTTTTCAATTATTTCATTTCCTTTAAGATCTTATCTAGGACATTGAACAGTCTATCATTCTCTGAAGGCTTACCGATAGATATTCTTAGAATATCCTGTAACTTGTAACCTAGAAGAGGACGCACAATGATGCCTTGATGTAATAGCTTATCAGCAATTGCCTGAGCATCATAGCCCTTAAAATCAACTGCTACGAAGTTAGCCTTTGAAGGGATCATAAACAGGTTATGATCTTTGCAGAAAGCAGCATATCTTTCGCGCTCTTTTGAGTTGTTCTCAACTGTCTTCTTTAAGAATTCAGTATCATCTAAAGCTGCAACAGCAGCTGCAAGAGCTACGATATTTACGTTAAATGGAGCTCTTAAACGGTTTAATAAAGAGGTGATCTCTTTATTAGCTACCATGTAACCTACACGCAGACCAGCAAGACCATAAGCTTTCGAGAAAGTACGAGATACAACTAAGTTTTCAAACTCTTCAGTCCATAAAGCGGTATCCTCAAAAGTATCATCTCCGCTGTTGAACTCGTTGTAAGCCTCATCAATAACAACTAATGTAGTCTTTGGAACCTTTTTAATAAATTCCTTCATAGACTTAGAGCTTATTGCTGTACCGATAGGATTTGAAGGATTAGCAAAAGCTACAATACGTGTATCCTTGTCAATAGCTTGAGCAATTGCATCTAAATCAGCATTGTAGTTTTTTAGAGGGATCACTTTAGCTTTAGCGCCGTTTACAGTAGTTTCCATTGGATAAACAACAAATGAGTACTCTGGGAAAACTACATTAACCTTATCATTTACAAAAGCTGCGAATAATAAGTTGATAAGCTCATTTGAGCCTGCGCCTAAAGTTAGCTTTTCAGGATCATAACCGAACTTATCATGTAACTTGTGCTTTAAGTAGTAACCGTTTGAATCTGGGTAAATATTACCCTGCTCTACACACTTTAAAGCAGCTTCTTTAGCTTTAGGTCCCATACCAAATGGGTTCTCATTAGAAGCTAACTTGATGACATTTTCTAAACCTAACTGGCGCTGCACCTCTTCAATTGGCTTACCAGCTTGATATGGTTTGATTAAAGTAATTCCGCCGTTTGCAAGTTCACTATAATTTGTCATTTTTCATATCCTTAGTTTTCAATATCATCATTGTAGAGTCTTTTATAAAAAAGCTCAAACCCATGAGTTTTTTATAAAAAAACTCACCTAAAAGGTGAGCTTTTTGTATCAAAAATTCATCTAAGATCAAATTACAAAGCCTGATTAGAGCATCTCTTCTAATTCCTGCTGATGCTGTTTACGCTGAGCCTTCTGGCCATACATCAACTGATCAGCCGCTGCGATGAACTCACCTGGAGTTATGTATTTCTCTGAATACTGTACATGACCTATAGATAAAGAAATAGTCATATCATAGTGTCCTGAGTTATTACACTTGTTAAGCTCTTCTTCTAAAGTATTAATATAGTTCTGAGCAGTCTCTGTAGTAGATTCTTTTAAGACTACAGTAAACTCGTCACCTGCGTATCTGCAGATAAAGCAGTTCTTTTTAAATGCTGCCTTTTTAAGGCATGAAGCAACTGTTAGTAAAGCCTTATCGCCCTGATTATGGCCATAGGTGTCATTGATACCTTTAAAATCGTTAATATCAATAAAGATAAGACCTAGGTTTTGGTCTAGTTCATCAGTCTTTTCAAATAATCTGCCAAGATATCTCATGAGCTCTTTACGGTTGTTTAAACCTGTCAAGAAATCTACAGATACTGCTCTGTCCTGAGAGATTAACTGCATTACAAAGACCATGCAGACTAAAATTCCGAGCATGCATGGTAAGATAAAATACCAGCCTAACGGGATCAGTATAAATGGACCACCTACAAAGACAATTCTTAAAAAGAGTGATGCTCTTTTTGAAACAATAGATCCTTCACAAAGATCTTTTAAGAACCTGTTAAGATCTTTGGCTGCTAACAGGAAAAAGCTTAACTTGACAATCGGGATAAATACTAAAAAGATCCAGTCAGAATCAGAAAAAGTCATACCATGATCGCGAGAGAACGCATAGATAATATGGGTTGCTTTATATACATAGATAAATGAAGTTAAGACAAAGGCAAAATAGATAAAGTGCCTTAGTTTATCATTCATAAAGTGCGTGCCGTATGCATGAACTTTTAGCAGGACAAACAGGATAAAAGGTGTGGCAAAAGACACATATCCAATGATGAAACCAACTGAGGCATAGACAATATCAAAGCCCATCTGATTGGAAAAGACTGTTTTTTCTTTAAAGAAATCTAAAAGCCCAAAGATACCTACTAATACTGCCTGCACCATTAAAAAAACAGAAAAATTAAAAGTAATTTTTGAATTTGAAGATACTTCTAATGACTGATTTTTTAATATGGTACACAGAATAAAAATCGATGCGACTGCAAAATAGAACATCGAAGTTGAATTGATGCTAATAGTCCCCATTTACAGCTCCCTGATTCTTATTTTGCTTATCTAAGTACATAAGCTTATCTGCTTTTGCAATCAGCTCCTTAATATTCTTTGAATCTGGAGCTACAGGAACATAACCACAGCTTACAGACAAATCATACTGTTTATTTGAAAAGATAAGTCTTTCTTCTAGTTCATAGGTAATGTTCTGTATGATCCTTTTGACTTTGTTTTCATCAGAACCATTAACAACTAAGACGAACTCGTCACCACCCATTCTAGCAACAAAGGAATTAGTCTCACCGGCAATACTCTTTAAGGTCTTACCTACTAAAGAAATGGCCTCATCCCCTTCAATATGACCATAGGTATCATTAATATGTTTGAACTTATCAATATCAATAAAGACAATAAAAGCTGCTCCATGCTCACGTGAGACGAAGACATTATTGATGAACTTATTAAAGCTTACACGATTGTTAACACCTGAGAGTGCATCCTGAGAAATTAAAGTCTTAGAATGAGTCATGATGTTAAACATAAGAAAAGTGGTAATTGAGGTTGCAAAATCTATATAACCAAAGATTAGCTGCTGTAAGAACAGCACTATGCACAGGATTAAATAGAAAAAGAAATGATTTCTTGCTACATACTTGATATCAAAATCAAGATTATAAACATAGGTTTTATAGCAAAGCCATGAACCAATGAGGATATAGAAGTTGATGATGAAATATAAACTGATACCAGTAGCAGTTGAGATTAAAGAAACATCAGTAGCACTAAAGGCGCTGATATTAAAGAACACTAATAAAGATGCTTCAAAAATGGCTGGTACTACATAAGCCCAATCTGATTTTATGTCGTTTCTCTGATACTTTTCTTTTAATTCATTTAAAACAAGGTAGAACACTGAGACTATAGACAGCAGTAAGGATAACTGCCACATTAAAGTTAACAAAAATGAATTTAAAAAGAGTGAATCACGGTAGCTAGATACTGTTACAGCAATATCAGTTGCCTGTGTCACAAACACAGTCAAAATAGAAATGACATGAATATTGGCAAATCTTTTTTCTGTTTTTATAACAGAATAAAGCATTGGTAACAAAATCATGGAATTAAATATAACTAACCAGATTTTGCCTAAAATAACGTCCAAAACACACCTATTATTGTTCTTGTTATGCTGTACTAAAAACTTTCAAAAAAAAATTCTCTCAGAAAGCAATAAACTTCTGATGCAATAAATATAAATAAGTATTCTGCTATTTTTTTCTGATAATAATTAGCTGTATTTTTTATTAGTTATTGTGTAAATAACTTTTTTACAGTTTCTTATAATTTCTTTTCTTGTAGAAAAGCTAAAACGTGATAATAAAATCTTGAATAATTCTAAGGCTATTGAGCGCTTATTGGCAATGAAAATCGAAAATGAACTAGATCTTTTTGCGTGATCTGTGATGATAATAGACAAATCTGCCAGTTGCCTGGCAGATAGGGGTTAGCTTAGCTCTTATGCACGAACTTCTTTGCTGTCAGCATCAAAGTCATGATCAAGGCCATGGATCTGAGGTTTGCCCTCTTTCCAGTATGGAGAGAGTTTACGTAAGGTACTGATGATGCCTGGTAATACCTCAATTGTCTTATCAATTTCAGCTTCTGTGGTGAATCTTGATAAAGAGAAACGGATGGTACCGTGAGCTGCTGAGAATGGAACATTCATAGCTCTCATCACATGGCTAGGCTCTAGCGATTCTGATGAACAGGCTGAACCTGAGGATGCTGCAATACCATACTCATTTAACATCAATAGAATTGCCTCACCTTCTACGAACTTGAAAGCTACGTTTAAGGTATTGTCAGTTCTTCTTGACTCATCACCGGTTACAAAGCAGTCTGGAATTGCCTTTAAGATACCCTGCTCTAGTTTATCTCTTAGAGCTTTTACTCTTGAAGATACAACTGACAGGTTCTTTTTAGCTAATTCACATGCTACACCTAAACCTACGATATATGGCACATTCTCAGTACCTGCTCTTCTACCGCGCTCTTGATGACCGCCCTTCATGAATGGGATAAATCTGGTACCACGTCTTACATATAAAACACCGATACCCTTTGGAGCATGGATCTTATGACCTGAGAATGAGAGCATATTGATCTTGGTATCTTTTAAAGAAATAGGCACTTTTGCTACAGCCTGAACTGCATCGGTGTGGAACATTACACCATGCTTGTAAGCAATCTCTGCTAGCTCTGGAACTGGGTAAATGTTACCAGTCTCGTTATTAGCCCACATAACTGATGCTAGTGCTGTATTTGGAGTTAATAAGTTTTCAAACTCTTTTAAATCAAGATCACCATGGTTTGAAACTTTTAAATATTTGATGGTAGCACCATGTGAGGATAAGAAATCACAAGTCTGCATGATAGCAGGATGCTCAACTGGAGTTGTTACAATCTCAGTCTTACCCTTTTGTGACCATAAAGCTGACCATAAAGCGGTATTGTCTGACTCGGTTGCACATGAGGTAAAGATAATCTCATCAGGATACTCAGCACCTAGAAAATCAGCTACCTGCTCACGAGCTTTTGCAATTGCCTTTTCTACAGGAACACCATAACCATGCTGTGATGAGGCGTTACCAAAATATACGCTCAAATATGGCTGCATTGCCTCTACCACTTGAGGATCAATCTGAGTGGTAGCGTTATTGTCTAGGTAAATACCACCTAAACCTGCGCCTAAATTCATATTATCCATTTTTGTCTCTATTTAATAAATTCTGTTGACTAAACAGTCTGCAATCTTAATCAGTTCTCCATTGCAGACTAAAACTCATGTTTACTGCAAACAAGCTTTTAAATTAAAGCTTGATTATCTTGTAGTAACGCTAATCTGACGACCGGTGCCATCAGTTAATTTCTGCTTGATAAAGCCTAAGGTCATGTCTTTCATCATGCCTGAAGCTACAGGACCTGACAGTTTTACAATCACGTCAGCACCAGAGATTGCATCTAGCTCTACTGATGAACCTTCACCTAAACCTTGAGAAATCTCTTCTAAGATCTTCTTTACATCATCATAGATAGGAGATGACTTGGTCTTCTCATCAATAGCAGCATTTACAGCAGCGCTTGCTGCACTTGCACTTGTGGTATTTGAAGATGCAGTAGTTGAACTGATTGAGCTAAAACCTGTTGCAGGAGCTGTAGAGGTTGTAATAGTAATTGAGGGAATAGGAGTTGGTGCATGACCTGGTCTTGGTACACCACATTTTTCAAGATCAACCCAAACCTCGTCGATGATCTCTTCAATTCTCATCTTGCAGCTGCCGCAACCACCACCAGCTTTAGTGTAGTTGGTAACTTCTTCAACTGTAGTTAAATGATTTTCCCATACAGCCTTTTTAATCTTGTTGATACCCACTCCGAAACAGTGACAGATTAACTCACCATCATCATGTGAGTGCTCATATGACTGTCCATGGTAATTAGCAATGGCAGCGTCTAATGCTTCACGGCCCATCACAGAGCAGTGCATCTTTTCAGGAGGAAGACCGCCTAAGTAATCTACAATTTCCTGATTGGTGATCTTTTCAGCTTCTTTTAGAGTTTTACCCTTTAACATTTCGGTTAAAGCTGATGATGAAGCAATCGCACTGCCACAACCGTAGGTCTGGAATGCTGCATCCTCAATAACTTCAGTTGCAGGATCAATTTTTAACATTAAACGCAGAGCATCACCACAAATGATTGAGCCTACATCACCAACACCATTTGCGTCTTCAATCACACGTGCATTACGTGGATGAAGGAAATGATCTTTAACTTTATCTGAATAATCCCACATTTTGTGTTCCTTCTAATTGCTAGTGGTACTAATAAAAAACTTGTTCTAAAAAGTAACGTTATCTGTAAATTTCAAAATCTGAAAATTAACAATGCAACAAAGTAACTTCCTGATAACTAATGCTAACTTTCTCTGTTATGCCGCTAAAGTTGTGTCGCTAAAAAGAGACTTCCCTTAAGATTTATCTTTTTTATTATCCTCAACTTTTTGCTCCACAGTTTTCAGATCCATAGGAGCTCTTGATGAGAATTCTTTTTTCAAAACTAACTGTACTTTAGTTTTGCCATAATTCTGCTCTAAATTAAGAGCAAAATTATTTAACTTTTCAATACTATCAAAAGAAGCTATCGCCATGTATGTATAGTCAGCTCCAAGTCTGTATAAAGAGCTGACACAAAGAGTCTTTTTCATATAAGACACAAAGTCTGCTTCTTTTACTATATTTACACAAACATATAAAACAGCTTCAACAGTAAGTGCAAAGGTACCAGGATTTATTGAAACAGTATAAGCTTCAATTACATGATTTTCTTCTAAATGTCTTAATCTTGCAGCTACAGCAGGAGCGCTCATAGAGACTTTAGCACCTAAATCTCGTAAGGATAAGCGACTGTCATCTCTTAGTGCACACAAAAGCAGTAAATCTGCAGTATCAAGACTAATCATGAATGATCTCCTCTACCTCAAAGCCAGCATCAATAATAGCATCCTTAATAGCGTTATCTTCAACACCGTCTTTTAAAGTTAAAGTAGCTTTTTTCTGCTCAAGTGAAACTTCAACCTCACCTTTTGAAGAGAATGGAGTTAAAGCTTTTTGTACGCTTTTTACACAGTGTTGACACTGCATACCGTTAATTTTAACTGTAGTCATCTTCTTATTACCTGTTAAAGTATTCTCATCCTTTATATCAGATATTTCATTATTCTTTAAAACTTTCATTAAGCTCAGTCTTAGTGCATTTAAAACCACACAAACAGAGCTTATTCCCATAAGAGCTGAGCATAACATTGGGTTTAGCTTTACTCCTAAACTCTCATAGAAAAGACCTGCTGCAACTGGGATAGTTAATACGTTATAGATTAAAGCCCAGAATAAATTCTCTTTAATGTTAAGCATAGTCTTAAATGAAATTAAGTAAGCATTAAAGACATCTGTGATCTTTTCATGCAACAATATCACATCACAGGCAGACACTGCGATATCAGCTGTACCTTTAAGACCAATACCTACATCAGCCTGAGATAAAGAGATACTGTCATTTACACCATCACCTGCCATTGCGACCTTGCGGTCTGTACTCTGCAGATTCTTAATAAAGGTAGCTTTCTGTTCAGGTGTAAGCTCTGAAGCATATGAATCAAGTTTAATGCTCTTTGCCACATCACGGGCAGGACCATCACTGTCACCTGTTAGCATCAAAGTCTCTTTACCATATGCTCTTAAAGACTTAACCAGATCTTTAGCATCTTTCTTTAAGGTATCTTTTACAGTGATGTAAGCTACGATATCTTTACCTTTTAATAAAGTTAAAACTAAAGCTCCGCTGTAGGCCATAGTCTTTTTTAACTGTAAGCCAAAGGCACTGTCAGAAACACCTAGTCTCTTTAGCATTCTGTCATTACCAAAGGAGAAAATACTGTTATCAATAGTACCTTTTACTCCCTCACCTTTAACATAAGCATAATCTGAAAGCTCATGAGCTTTTGCTTCAGGGAAGCTTGATACTATGGAACGAGCTATAGGATGTGAACTCTTTTTCTCAAGAGAAATAAGCACGCTCTGTAAAAATTGATCTGAAAGTGACTTATCAATCTTTTCAACAGAGCTTACAGACATTCTGCCGTAAGTTAAGGTGCCAGTCTTATCAAAGGCAAAGACTTTTACTCGGCTTAATTCTTCTAGAGCTTCTGGATTTTTAAAGATGATACCTTCTTTGGCGGCACGGCCGGTACCAGCTACAACTGCTACAGGAGTTGCAAGCCCCAAAGCACATGGACAGGATACTACCAGCACACTGATTGCAAACTGCAATGACAGTGATAAGGAAGAACCTTGGACAAAGTACCATAAGACAAAGGTAATCAGAGCTAAAGTTAAAATAAATGGAACAAAGTATGAAGCTACCACGTCGGCAATTCTTGCAACCGGAACTTTAGTAGCAGCAGTTTTTTCAACTAACTTTATGATCTTGCCTAAAGTGGTATCTTCACCTGTGGTGGTAACCTTTATTTCAAGATAACCGTCAGTTAAAACACTTGATGCTTTAACCTCATCTCCACTTATCTTTTTAATCTCACGGCTCTCACCTGTAAGTGAACTTTCATCGATAAAGCCTTCTCCACTTACTACCACCCCGTCAACACCTAATCTTTGTCCCTGCTTTACTACTAAAACCTCGCCCTTTTTAACATCCTGCAGGGCAACTGTTTTTTGAGTACCATCCTCAGCTTTAATTACAGCAGACTCTGGAATTAAGCTGTATAAAGCATTGATAGCATCAGTAGTTTTTACTTTAGCTTTCTTTTCAATATATTTACCGATTGAAACGAAGCATAAGATACCGGCAGCCCCTTCAAAATAGACTGCTTTATCATCTATTAACACCGCACAGGTATCTGTAAACTCTATAGTTGACAGTACAAAAACAGAATAGATAAAAGAAGCAATCGCACCTAAGGATACTAAAGTATCCATATTAGTAGAAAGATGCTTTAATCCTTTAAAGGCATTTATAAAGTACTTTTTCTCAAGTACCATGACAAAGAAGGTAAGAACACCCTGCATTGCTGCATTGATAAAACCGTTATGAATAATTTCAAAACCGGTCATATGGCCCATAGAAATGAGCATGATAATAAAGGTGGCAATAATAGCTAGAATTAGATTTATAAAATCATGATCTCTTTCTTGGCTGTCTTTTTCCATAGCTTTAATTGAAGCTATGGTTGAATCCATAACTTTAGCGCCGTAACCTGCCTCTGTTACAGCATTGATTACATCTTCATCTTTAAGGTTATCTTTAAAAGTAACAGTAAGGATGTTCTGCATTAAATTAACATCAGCGTTTTCTACGCCTTTTGCTTTCATGGCTGCTTTTTGAACTCTATTAGCACAAGCTGCGCAGGACATTCCCATTACTTGGTATGTTTTGATCATGATAGTTCCCTTATTTAAACTTCCGATATATTACAGCATTAGGAGCTTTTTTAGGTGTTATTGAGAATAATTTTTGTCCACAATTATAGATTTATTTCTGTTATATAAGATTTTTAGATATCATCTCAAAAAAAACCTAAGATCGTATTCTGTAAACAGCAGATCTTAGGTTTTACTTTGAATTTATCTAGGTTTATGGCTACTTAAAGCTCAAAGTTCTCATAGCATTTAAAACAGCAATGATAAGTACGCCTACATCACCAAAGATTGCCATCCAGATATTTGCAAAACCTAAGGCGCCCAGAATCAGGATTAAAAACTTAATCCCCATCACCATATACATATTAGAGATAGCTAAACTGCAGGTTCTTCTAGCTAAATTAATGGTCTTAGGAATAGTATTAAGATCATCATGCATAATAACCACGTCGGCAGCTTCTACAGCACAAGCTGATCCGATATCCCCCATCGCAATACCTACATCAGCACATGAGAGCACTGGAGCATCATTTAAACCATCACCTGTAAAGGCAGCAGGAGTATTCTCCTCTTTGAACTTGTTAAAGTTATCCAATTTATCCTGAGGTGTTTGCTCATAGAAAACTTTATCTAAGTGAAGCTCATTTGCAATATTATCAGCAACTGCTTTTCTGTCACCTGTAATTAAACAGGTCTTAATGCCAAGTTTAGATAAAGCGCTCATCATAGATTTAGCTTCACTCTTTAACTCATCGAATAACTCGATAATACCTAAGAGTTTGTCATCAGAACTTACATAGATTGCGGTTCTGCCGTTCTTATTTACAGGAACTTCACCTTTTACATATTCTTTTACTAAGTCTGCTTTTCCTACAGCAATCTTGCGTCCATCAACAACTCCTGTAATACCAAGACCTGCGCGCTCTTCTATTTCTGTAACTTCAACATCTTCGACTTGAAGCTCATTTGCATGATTTACTACAGATAAAGCTACAGGATGAGTTGATTTTTGCTCCAGAGCTTTTGCATAGGTAAAGATTGTCTTTTCATCGGCATTAGAAAACTTTTCAACATTTACTACCCTAAACTTGCCGTAAGTTAAGGTACCTGTTTTATCAAAGGCAATGGCCTTTAACTTTGATAAAGTCTCCAAATGGATAGTGCCTTTTACAATTACACCAATCTTACTGATAGCTCCCATGCCGCCAAAGAAAGACAGAGGCACAGAGAGAACCAGTGCACATGGGCAGGATACAACTAAGAATACCAGAGCTCTTTCAATCCAGTCAGAAAAACTTGCACTAGGAACTACTACAGGTACCAAAGCTAAAAGACAGGCTGAAACTACCACAATAGGTGTATACCAGACAGCAAATCGTCTTATGAGGTTCTCAGGACGTGACTTATTAGCTGAAGCATCTTCAATTAAGTTTAACAGACGTGTAATTGAAGAGTTTTTATGTAAGGTATTTACCTTTAAGGTAATCACTTTACCTTGATTGATACAGCCTGATGGAACAGATTCACCTTTTTTATACAAACGTGGCTCTGACTCACCTGTAAGAGCTGAGGTATCAATAGCAGCGCTATCTTCAATTAAATTACCATCAATAGCTACAGATTCACCTGCTAAAACTCTAATGAGATCTCCTATCTTTACCTGTCTTGGTTTGACGATAGTTTCAGTACCATCTGCATTAACAAGTCTTACTTTTGATGGCTTTAGTTTTACAAGATTGGAGATCTCGGTATGAGCTCTACCAGAGGCATATTCTTCAAAAATCTCACCTATCTTATAAAAGACCATCACCGCTAAAGCTTCTGGAAGATCCTGCAAAGCAAAGGCTCCAAATGTTGCAATCATCATTAAGAACTGCTCTGACATACGATGTTGCTTAAATAAAGTCTTAAAAGCTGCTACGATAATGTCAGTTGCAATTAAAAGATATGCAATTACAGCTATAGCAACCTGTACTTCAAAAGGAATTGAAGCTATTGAAGAGTATTTTACAAATACCAGGTAGAGCATACATACAGTTGCAATACCTAAAAATACTTTTTCATATTTCTCATAGAGTTCTTTCATAGTGTTTTCCTTCTTACTTGAACTTTACCTTAACGAAACTTTTATCTTTTTTCAAATTAGTGATTAACTTTTCTATAGTTTATTATTCTATATTTGAGCAATTGTGCAACTATTAACTTCTAAAAAAACGCAGTTTCCTGCGTTTTCTTTAAAAGTTAATCACGTAGCGAAATGTTAATACCATCTTCAAAGCCGTTAGCTACTGACTGAGCCTGTTCTACAACTGCATCTTCATCAGCATCATCATTTACATCTAATACTAATGAGCCCATAGAGAAATTTAAATTTGCATCATTAAAAGCATCTTTTAATAAGCCTTCTAATTTAGATGCACAATGTGGACAATCAAGACCAGAAATATCGCAACGAACTTTCATAATATTCTTCCTAAGTAATGAAATACTAAATATAACTTCTGATTTAATTATACGACAGTTGCGCACATATTCAACTATTATTTTAAATTTCTTATAAAAAGCTCTCAAGACTTTTATCTTATTGATCTTCAGATCTTTTAAATGATGCTTACGAGAAAAAAAGCTATAAGCATTATGTTAGATTTTGATTACTTTAGCTTCATTGTCCTTTAAAGTAGTTTAGGTGCTTAGTAATATTTCCTGGCTCTTTACCACTAATCTGTAAGAAAG
>ENA-OUQF01000350-OUQF01000350.1-human-gut-metagenome-genome-assembly--contig:-NODE-350-length-37351-cov-16.736486_pt1 | contig 37351 bp, 30 predicted proteins | sample MGYA00237947_ERZ548826 | MGnify/ENA primary metagenome ERZ548826 (study PRJEB26490, sample SAMN05194701) | human gut metagenome | biome: terrestrial biome; feature: human-associated habitat; material... | reverse complement strand
CTAATACATGTCTATCTGAACATCTACGATAGGCTTTCAATTCGGGTTGTATCATCTTTCTGCTCCTCGATATATTTCTTGACTGCAGCTTCACTGATATGCCCTACAGAAGATATAAAATATCCATTTGACCATAATTTTCCACATCTCGCATAGAATCTCTTCAATTCCGGATAGGCCTTGAACAATTGGATTGCACTCATAGATTTCAATGTTCGAACAACATCACAAGGTGCAACCGTTACAGGACAGTCTACAAAAATATGTATATGGTCAGGCATGACCTCTAAAGCTTTTATAATATATCCATACGCATCACAAACTTCAGAAAGAATCTTCTTCAAGGTTTCATCCATACCATCACATCTGAACTTTGGACACCATATAATATGATACTGAACTAAATACTTACAATGAGAAGCACTATGATAATTCTCATTCTTCATGATCATTCACATCTTTTAACTGATACTTTTCCTGAATACCTCTACGCATCAGATCCAGAAAAGTGATCGTTTTACCTTCTTCAACCGAATAGATTCTGGCAAGGTTTTCCAGTTCTTTTTTCCATTCACCAGGAATGGCAATATTGATCTGAACATTATTTGTTCTAGGTCTAGCCATAATATCAACTCCGAACTATTTCTACATATATTATATATTTTTAATATGCATTATACAATACAAAAAGTGGCTTTCATCTCCACAGCAAGCTATGGAGTTTTCGCCACTTAATTATAACATTTCAAAAAGCAAACAAGATGCAACAAATTGCATAGATTAAGCAAAAATATAACCAACCTCATTTAAATTAATTAACTTAAAAATCATAATTATAGAACTCTCCTTTTTTTACCTGTCATTTACACCTTACTACAATTCTATTTTGACTATCCAAAGTACAAGTGACTAACGTAAGTGGCCATTTACCATTGGTTACATCCGCTACACTTTCTGGACTCACTACATCCATTGCGGCAACACTATATTTAAAACAATTTCCTGAAACATCCGTAAAAATTACTTCATCCCCACTTTTTAATGTATTTAACCTACCAAAATGAAACCAATAATTATGCGCTATAATCACCATATTACTTTTATAAATACTACCATAATATCGGCAAGGAAGTTGTTTCATATTTTCATCACTACATGTACTTGTAACACAAAGATTCAAATCTAAACTCGGAATTTCTAAAGTACCAATACAAGAAATTCCATCCACATCCACTTCCGACATATCCATATCTGGATTTAATACATAATCCGGTATAGTACCTGTACTTGTCTTTACAACATGATACGCATTCATCTTTTGTTTAGAAACAAAATAAGATCGAAACGAATCATATACATTATATGCACATAAAGAAATGGAACACACAACAAAAAAGATTCCAATCCAAGAAACATATTGATACAATCTATTCTTCATTTTTCAAATGGCGTCCTAAACCAAACAACACAAGACCCACAAATAATAATACGGGAACTGGCCACCACAATTGACCTGAATTTGGAAGTACTTCATCTTTCTTTTCAACCTTATCCGTTAAATTACCCGTATTCGTTAAAACAATCGTATCCTTTTCACGAGTGCAACTCTCCTTATAGCCAGAAGGAACACTTGTTTCCATAACGCTATATGTATATAAAGTAGAAAGATTGTCCCAAGTATTAGACCATTGATTATCTGAATTTAATACCACTTTATCCACCACTATACCATCCGATCTTAATAAACATACTTCAATCGATTTAGGGCGAGACTTCTTATTATCCTTCTTCCATACCTTTAATACATGAATACGACTCGGCTTATCACTTGTCTCATATTTTAAATCCACACTCAAATCCCCACTTAAAGAAATTAAGGATACTTGTGGCATATAAAATACACCATCCTGAAAAACTTCTTTTCCAACCACCAAATAAATACCGGATTCTAAGCCAGAAAAACTAGCCTTATACGAACTGTCAGAAGAATTAGAAGCATCCGCTTCTATTCCATCCATTAAAATACGATTCTCTAATGCATTGGCAGCCCCTTGTACATCTTGTTTTAAATCAATGGAATAATGAGAAAATGAACCAACTAAATTATAATTCTCATCCGCTACTCGATATAAAGAAACTTGCATATTTGATACTGGACAAGAAACAACCAAATTCATGAAATCAGAATCCGCAAATAGAGTCATAGGTAGAAAACAACATAATAAAGTTAAAAATACGAAACAAACTATTCTTTTCATTACCTACACTCCCTTCTTTCGAATTCGATATACAACATAACCAATCCCATATAGAATCAAACCAATAATACTAGCCACAACTAAAGGATTCACCCTTGCGGCATCGGCCGTTAAATTCTTCTCATCCATCACATTCTCTACACGATGACCACGAACTAATAATCGATGTGTATTAATACCATAAGGCGTACAAGTAAATAGAGTACATAAATCCTTACCTTCTTCAATTTCTAATAAACCATAATCATTCGGTTCTACAATCGCTATATTATCCACTTGATATGCAAGAACCCGATCATATACATGAAGATAAAATACATCTCCCTTTTTCATACGATCCAATTCCGTAAATAACTTCGCACTCGGAAGACCTCTATGACTAGATAGAACACAATGCGTTGAACTACCTCCAACAGGAAGACTCGAACCTTCTAAATGACCAACACCCACCTGCAATACAGCATCATCTACTGTATGATAAATCGCAAGCTTTACACCAATCTTAGGAATCGTGATATACCCCATCATACCCGTACCATCCGCATTTAATAGACTCTTATATTCACTAAGTTCAGATTCACTTGGAGTAAATCGACCACCATTACTTACTAACCTAGAATTATATTCAACAGCCCGATCAATCTCAGCCTGCTTATCCTGTTTAGATAACTTAGCCATAGTATCCGAATAATTCGCCACAACACGACTTTGATGTAAAGAATTCCAATAATTACTAACCGTTGGATACAACAATAAGGACAAGCCTGTAATAAAAACAAGTATCGCAATTATAGTTGACATATGTTTTCTCATCTTACAACCCTCTCCCTATTGTTGTATAGAAGGGGAAAATAATTCCCCTCATACAACATAATTTAATCAATAAAAACTATTTAGCTTTCGCTCTTTTCTTGTTAGCCAATACAATACCTGATCCTAGTACTAATGCTCCACCAATCAAGTAGATTAGTGTTGTACCCATACCACCAGTAGATGGTAGTTCAATTCCTGCATTATTTTTAACTTGAATATCTCCTTTTACAAATTCTCCTCCTGTAACAACACCATTATTAAAATCAGCATCAAGTTTCATTCCTCCATTTTCAGTAATAACGATTTTTTTTGAGTCTTTTAAAACATTATAACCATTAGGCGCTTTAGTTTCTTTTAGATAATATACTCCAGATCCTAAACCTGTTATTTTAAATTTACCTGTTGTCCCTGTTGTAATGTTAGCTACACTTGAAGGCTCTGAATCTTCATCTGTTTTCAATCTATATACTGCATAATCATCTTTATTTTCTACAAATACCAATTTATATAAATCAAATCCTTCTTTATCTTTACTTAATGTAAAAACCGCTCCTTCAAGAGGTGTATTAGTTCCAGTATATTTAAACACAGGAATTGTATATGTGCATGTTTTTGTTTCAGATTCTATTTTATTATTATCACCATAAATCAGTTCAGCTTTATTATGATTTTCAGATACAGCATTTTTATTTAATTTAGCTGTGTATTCAACTGTAATATTTAATTCTTTTTTTGTATCACTAAAAAGCGAATTTAAGTAATTATCATCAAATTTAATTTCAAATGCACATTTATCCGCATTATTATTTACATAGGTAATAGTCATCTTGTCTTCTGGTATAGCAGTGCCGTCGACATTCACTTTCAAATCATTATTAAATGTCAATCCAGATTCCATCTTATCATGTAAAATGTAATTCTCAACGCCTGGCTTTGCTTTAATTTCAGTTTTAAATTTTACATTAGTTCCTAGAGAAGCATCATTATATAGAAAAAAGTTATCATGATTTGTATTATACACATATTTCATTAATTCAGGTGCACCATTCTTTTCTTCTAGTGAAGCTAAAGGTTTGGTTGTAGTTAAACTACAAAGTGCACCTACATTTGAATCAACTAAATAATACCCCAAATTTAATCCACTGAATTCTACAACATTGGTACTATCAGCAGTTTTTTGTTCAATATAAGTTATATGGTTATTAGTATTTTTCGCATATGCTAATGCTTTTTGGGCAAACAAACGCATATCTTCAGGATTATTTTTTCCTGTTATAAATGTAATATATCCATCATTATTTTTTTCTAGATAATCTTTTCCATCTCCTGTAATAAAATTATCCCATCCGTCTTCTAATTTATAAGAATAATTAGTGCCATCAAAACTTTCCAATTTTAACATACGATAAATTGTATAAGTTTGTTTTTCAATGGCTTTACTAATAGTAATTTTACCATTTTTATCTTCATACTTACCACTTTCTGCTTTTACGTTTGTGCTTAATGAGAATACCATCATGAACGCAAACATAATGGCTGCAATCTTTTTAATTAGTTTCATCTCTTTCTCCTTTTTTCTTTTCTACTGTTTTTTTTATATTTGACAGGCATATTAAACTTGCAACCACCAACGTTGCTCCTAATAACCTGTAAATCAGGGTTCCCATACTACCTGTTGAAGGTAATATCTTTGTACGGCTCTTGTTTGTAACAATAACCGTATCACCATTTTTGGCACTACTTTTAGCAGTTCCATTATTTTCATAAACCACTTGATAATTCATAGTGTTTATTGTTACTTCTTTAGATGTATCCGTAATTGGTTGATCTTTATCATCTAGTTCATAAACATAATATGTTTTATCTAAATCTAGATTCTCAAACTTAACCGATTTATCTTGAGTATCACCCGCATTATAAGTAATCGGTTGTGTCTGTAGCCATTTATTTTGATCGTCATACAATCCAAATCTATATGTTCCACTAACAGGTTTAATTGATTTTCCAGCTGCATCATTAATAAACTTTTTGACTACAGTAATTTCACCCTTATGATTCGTTACACCTATACTAAAGTTTTCTTCCTGATATCTCACTCTTAAGTCTTCAGTTTTTAGATATTGTGTTATGGTGTCCACATCACTATCTTTTGCTTTATTTACATCAAAAATATAGATTGGTTCTTTATTTAGAACATAACCATCTGGTGCTTTTGTTTCCGTTATTTTGTAAAGTGTATCATATTGTAAATTCTGGGTAATTGTTCCATCCGCATCTGTAGTTACAGTTGAAATGTCTGATGTAGTAATATCTCCATTTGCTTCGATTGTACACTTATCTATTTTAAAAGTTGCACCATTTAATACTTTATCTATATCATTCTCATCTTGTTTTGTAAGCTTAAAGTTTACTACAGATGAAGCGCCAATTGTTCCACTTACATTATAGCTACATCTTTCTTGTACAGTTTCACCACCATTTTCTGAATAACCTTTCCAATATGCTGTATTTGCGATATTCACAGAGTCCCCTGGCTTCGCATTTACAGTCGCTGTATATGTAATTTTGATTGGAATATTATTTGGAATCTTAATTTCTAAAATATTATTTTGATATGACTTTTTACAATTCGTTAATTCTTCATTATTACTATTAAATACTTTAACCGAAGTTGTATCCAATTTAAGATTATCACCCAACCTATCCACAAGCGTTAATTCACCGTTATCATTTGTAGGTAGTGTTTGACCAAGTTGATTCGTATTGATTTCAAATTCAAGTTTCTGTCCATTCTTCTTTGCTAATTCCTTATTAATATTCTTATCCGTATCATCCAATTGAACAGGTACTTTACTTGATGATGTGGCTATATCTTTACCATTCTTTTGAAGTGTAACCTTATTTATAAAATCACTAGGTTGAGCACCTAATAATACTTGTGGATCTGTGATTCTACAAACAACTTGTACATCCACTGAATTATTATCTCTTATACTCTTCGAAACAAATTCACCCAGTCGAATCATAGTTTGTTTTTTATCTTTACTTACATAATAAATTGTATGTTCAGAATTCCCATTATCATTTGTCGAATTATTTTCTCTGAATTCCCAACCACTACCAGGATTGTCTATTGTCTTTGATTTAACTTGTGAAGCATCATACTCATCCCCATGCCATTTAACTCGCATATACGAAAATTCCATGCCATCTGGTATATCATCTATTACGTCATAATCTCCACTTAATTGTCCATCATAGTTCACTTTAAATGCCCATGATATAAATACACCACGACTCTTGTTTAGACTCTTTTTTAATAATTCAGTATCAATCTTGCTAGGGTCTGCATCTCCATTTCCTTTTTTATCGGCACCTATTTGAAGTGTTGTAACTTTTGTACCATCATATTTAAAGACTTGTCCTAATTCCTTTAAAACTTTTGGAGATGTATATAAAGTCTTTTCAGCAACTATTTCAGAAACATATTCACCATCTTCTTTAATATAAATACTATTTTTATATGTCTTTGTATCACGATTATTTGTTGGTGATGGCAATTCAGAAGGTTCGGATTTTATAATCATATAAACCTTTTCATTACCAAGCTGAATATCATCATTAGCTGTTAATAATAATTCATTTGTACCATTCAATTGAGATGTAAACTTACCATCTATAGGAGTTAAACCACTATTGTTTTTTAAATCCTCTATGTCTTTATAATCTGAAATGTTCTTTCCTTCTGGAAGCGTACCTTTATAAATACCCACCAAAGAACCTTCCCGTAAAATTGATTCCGTTATTCCATCACCTGTTTTTTTCAAATCACGAAATACCATACCCTTATTAATTTGAGCACCACCAATATCAACTACCCAATAAAGTTCACCATTCGTCCAAGTATTCGAATCCTTGTTTGGTTCTTTGTAGTACCAAGATTGTTTATTCGCAGTTAAATTTAAATTTCCCTTGATTGTTAATGTTGTCTCTTTAGAAACATCTTCTTGCTTAAATTTAAATTCTCCAGTTCCTTTTTTAACAACACCCTCAAGAGTAAATTTATTCTTTACCTTTGTCTCTGTAAAAGTACTTAAATCATCTGGCCTTGCATAATACGTAAAACGATACGCATAATTTTTATCAGTCCAACCCAAATCAGAAGGTTTTAAGCTAAATGATTGTTGACCATTTATCTTTACCCACTTTGTATCTACTGGTTTATAATGTGAATTTAATGTATATGTATCGTTTTTCTCTTTATTTAAATCACTTGAAATGGATTCTGCTTCTAAAGCCTCCACCTTCATATACCCAACATACTTCATATGATTAGAAGTTAAAGTATCTGTCATTGTTACTTCGTTAACATTAAAATCATTCAATGTCTTATTTGTTTCAACCGTATATTTATAACTTCCCTCAGGAATAGTAAAACTAGTATTCGAAGTTGAATCTTTTTCAATTCCTTTATTTCCATAGATAAATCTATCTTCAGTCATTGTCTCTGTTAGAGATGATGTTGTTGCATTTTGATCTACCTGTTTTCCATTCCATTCATATGTTTTAATGTTAGCAATAGAATTCCAAGCCTCAAATCCACCCGCAAAATCATCTCTCTTATCCACATTATCTGCATGTGCGATAAAACGATTAAACGTATGTAGAGTATCCGTATGCATCTGCGCAAAGGCTTCAGGTTTCACAATAACGTTATATGTAATATAACAACTCTCACCTGGACTTAAATTAATTGGATTATCCTTGTTTCCAGATAGTACAAAACTTCTAAAATTAACTTTGTCATCCCACTCTTGAAAACCTGTATTATCTGTTTTAGTTGACCACTTTATATTGTATTGTGAAGAATCAACAGGCTCATTATTATTCATATATAATTTGAATGAATTTCGATCAAAATGAATATATTGTAATAAATCAGCATCTATTTCTGTATTCATATTATGTTTCAAATAATCGTAAAATTGAAGATTCTTAATCGTATAATTACTTTCATCTTTTTTTATAGAAATCAATGACTTAAACGGAATTGTATATGACCCATCCGAATTTCTTTTGATGGTTCCATCTACATATTTCTCGAATGAACTATAAACTATTGTAGGAGTAAAGGAAGCCTTTTCTGAACCTTTATCATACGTATCTGTAGAACCTTTTGAATATAAAGATGCACTATTATCTATTGGTTTATCTTTTAAACTTTCTTTGTCATTAAGCTTCACATAATAAGTAAGCATACGACTTTCATTTGGACCCATATTTCCGATATTCCAAACAATACAAGGATTTGTAATATCACTTACACCTGCATCAGGAATTTTTGTTGTAGCATCTGGAATTTCCGCTTTATAAATTTTTCCATGACTTGCCTCAATTGGCATTTCAAACGGATCTTTTTTATTATCATTACTAGTTAATGTTGTTTCTGTCGAACTAATATTTCCTGCATAGCTTACCAAATTGGCATTGGAAGTAAACTTATCAACAACATACAAACCTTTACAACCATCCTTACCAGCTGTAACTGTCACTGTATAAGTTAAATAATTATTTACTTTATCCACATTGGATATTTGTTTATCAATTGTTACACTACCAAATTTTTCTATACATTCCTTGCCATAATCTAAAATAACTGTTTTCTTTCCAACAACCAATGTTGCTTTTCCATTATTCTTGTTTATTTCTGTTAAATCAATCTGACCCTTCACATAGAATGAACCATCTAGTTGATTACTTGAATTTGTTACTAATTCATTAAGATAGTCTTTTTTAAGAGTAATCTTCGCTTGATTATTTTCAATTTCAATCGTTCCTATATTCCTTTCTCCAGCTAAAAGATTGCCATTTCCAGCCTTTTCGAAATCCCTCATAAATTTAGGAAGACTGTATACAAGTATACCATTATGTTGTTCTAATAAGTTTTTTGTATCAATTTTGTCAAAGTCTACTTTCAAATAAAGTTCTGTACTATTTGGATCAGCATTTCCTTCATTCAAACTTTGCCATTTGTCATTTGCATCTTTATAATACACATCAACAGATTTAATCTTCTCTTTATTTGCATCCGAACTTAAATCAAACGGTTCTGTTGTAGTTTCTGTAGTTGTAGTTGTTGTCTCTTCTTCACTTTCTTGAGATACCTGTTCATCATTGTTTTGAGTTTCTGGCTCATCCTTGACAACTTCTTCTTGTTCATTTACTTCTTCTTGTTTATAACAATCCTCATTATGTGTATGCTCTTCTTTTTCGCAAATCAATTCATTGTTTTCATCATAACACTCTGCAGTATGTGTATGTTCTTCCTTATCGCAAGTCATTGTTTGAGCTGGTAAAGATAATGCATAGACCGTACAAACAACCACAATACAAGAAAGTGCTATCATGATCCTTTTCCATTTTCTTAAGCGCGCTTTGTCTTTTAATAAACGCCTTAAATACTCTTGCACAATCACACCTACTTTCTGTTTATTTCACAATACCTATTTTGTTCAAAGGCCAAACTGAAAATAATACCTTACCCTCAATTTGTTCTTTTGAAATATCCCCTATTGCAGCACTTCTAGAATCTATTGAACTCTCGCGGTTATCTCCCATACAAAACCAACGAGACTCTTCTACTTGATGGGGATAATCAATGTCTGTATTTCCTAATGACTCACTATCCAAATACGATTCAGAAATAGCCTTACCATCCACAGACACCTTTCCATTCACATCTATATCTACCTTTTGACCAGGACCTGCGATTACTCGCTTTACCAACAACTTATTGCCCTGCCAAAATGCTACAACATCTCCCGACTTTAATTTCTTTGTCTTTATAGACACCACAATCTGCCCATTTTCTAAAGTTGGATCCATACTCGAACCATAAATCTTTAATACAGGCATCCACAGTGTTGCCACCAACACAGAAATGGCAGCCACAACAACGAGTACACTCAAAGTCTTACGTAAATGCTTTAAATACTTTTCTCTCTCTTTTAAACGACCAAGCTCTTCTTTAACCTCAACATTTGATACAAGATCACTTTCTGTTTGCATCTTATCAATGAGGTCAATCAACTCTTTTCGCTTTAAATGTCTTAAATCCTTTTTCTCCATATCCCTATCTACACATTAAGATTATGTTAAGATAATATATGCATTTCTACTTTATCTTAAGCAAATCTAACTAAATTCTTATGTTCACACAATTAAGCGAGGCCATTATACGCCTCATTGTATACGTTTTCAACGAAGCTCCTTACGAGGCTCCTTAAGTGGTACACTCTATTTATGCTTTACTTATAGTATTTTTCTATATATGGATGAGTACCCCTCCCCCCCGAGAAAAATCGACTAAAATGTGCAAATCAATTACTAATTTATACAAATAAATAACCTTGGTTATATTTATAAAAAAAGGATAGTTTCACACTACCCTACTTTGTGAATTGCTTTAAATAGTCCATATCTAAAACAATAATTCGATTATTCTTTACTTGAATGATATGCTTTTCTTTTAAACCACGAATCACTCGATTCACACTATTACGTGTTGTAATCCCACAAAAATTCGCAATATCCTCATTTGTGACCTGCAAATCAATAAATATACCCTTTTGTGTTTGAATGCCAAATAAACTCGCCAAGCGATATAACCAAGAACATACCGCACCTGCCTTTGAATTCATGATCATCACTTGTTCTCTTGTGATAGCTAGTTTTAATCGATTGCGATAGTATGTATTTACATAATTTTGAAGATTCGCATCTTCATTAACTCGCTTATAGAATTTTTCTTTTGAAATACAATAAAACTCTGCTTGTTCACTTTCAATACGAATCTTTGGAAGGCAATCTCTAAATTGTGTCAAACAATCACAATACAAACTCACCACATCCGGACCTTGTAAATAAGTAATATTAAATTCACGCTCATCTTGCATGATCAAACTCACTTTAACAATACCCTTCTTTAAAATATACATATTACTATCATTCAAATCTAAACATGTATGTCGATCTTTTATAAGTATAGAAACCTTTTCTTTTTCTAAACATTGTATGACACCATCACAACACATATTACTCACTCCTGTTATCATTTTCATTGTATCATATTGTGGAGCAAATGTTATAACTTTGTCTCTTTAAACATACAGTGGTATACTATTAACTGCTGGATTATTTGTCATTTACATATCCAGTTTCCTATTTAAGTTGAACTAAGTCTCCACAAACTAAAAAAAAACTACAAAATTTTAAATCTCATTGGTTGAAATAAATTACGATATGCGCTATAATATAGTAACAATAAAAAGGCGAGGAATATTTGATTTAATATCAAGTAAAGCCTTGGAGCGCTGATGACGCCATCGTCACCCTGGGCCCTTTTAAAAAAAACAATACAGGGACAACGGTCATCCAAAAGAGGCACTTTATGTGCCTCTTTTGCATATTATTAGGAAAGGTTATAATATGTGGAATATTGATTTATCATTTTTGCAAGAAAGCGCTCAAATATTTTTAGATGAGTTTGTTCATAAATATTACAGAATTTATACAAAATCTGGTCGAGTCTTTTTAGTTATAAATACAATTCAAAATTATCCTCATTTAATAGGTATTCATAGACAACAATTAACTCGTTTGAGAGGTTCCAATTATTTGTTTTCCTGTATTCAAAATAACGATACTTCATCATGGACGGATTCTATGAAAAGGGTTTTTAATTCAATTTATCCAAGCAGTCAGCCTTATGGGTTAAATGATATTAAAATTACTTTCTTCCCCTTGATGCCCGATATATTTACCAAAGATAATTATGTTATATCTGTTAATTATAACAAAGACGCAAGAAATGATAATAGAGTATTTAATACTGAAATTTTAATTTCTGATTTTAATGAGGGGATGAATATAGGTATGGTGCAAAAAAATGATTCATCATTTAGTTTTAACAGTTGGCGTGTTGAAGATTCTGAATCTAATATTATGGACATGTATAGAAATCAGATTGTTGATTTAATTGATAAAATTGAAACCTTTAAAGATGGGGCATTAATACATACAAAAGCATTAACACTGAAAAATACTAATTTATGGAGACTATCAAGATTAGTAAAAAATTATGGAGTAACTATTGTAGAATCAAATGATTCCAACAAAATATATTTTTTATCGAATTATGATGATAATGATTTTGCTTTCGCATTTGAAGAATTAAAAAAAGAGAATACAAAATAATAAAATGTACTCTCTTTTTCATGCTTTCTTAATTTAAAGACATTGAGCTATTGGCCCGCTTTCTCTTTTAAAATCTCTATAATTTGACTTTGAAGCTTATCCATATCGATTGGCTTAGAAATATATCCATTCATTCCCGCTTTAAGTGCTTGCTTTTTATCTTCATCAAACGCATTCGCACTCATCGCAATAATTGGAATCGTATTCTTTTCTGGAATCGACCTGATTTTTTGGGTAGCTAAATACCCATTCATATTTGGCATTTGAATATCCATTAAAATAAAGTCATACGTACCAACCGGATTTTGAATCACTTTACCAACACATTCCAAACCATCTCTTGCCAAATCTACATGTAAACCACAATCTTCTAATATAATCTTCGAAAATTCAGCATTCAATTCATTATCTTCTGCTAGTAATGCATGTTTACCTTCTAAAGAATGCTTAGAAACTACAAGATCCTCTTGTTTCACTTTATCTTTTTCTTCATTTCCAAGCTTATGATCGATTGTTATTGTAAAAGTACTACCCTTTCCAAGCACACTTTCAACATCAATCGTACCACCCATCATATCTACCAATTTCTTTACGATAGGCATACCAAGCCCTGTCCCAATAATGTCACCTGTTGCTTCACGTGTAAATGCATCAAACAGAGTTGGAATAAAACTCTCACTCATTCCAATACCCGTATCTATGATTTGAATTTGATATGTACCATACCCCTCTTTTGAACACTCAAATTCCTTTACATCCACTGTGACATGACCACCATTTGGTGTATATTTAATGGCATTGCCAATCAAATTCACTAAAATTTCCTTCACCTTCGTAATATCGCACAATACTTGTTTATGTTTTATATCCATTTTTGTATCGAATACAATCTCTTTTTCTTTGGCCATAGCACCAAAGACATTCGATACTTCTTCAACCATATCCACAATGGACTCACTACTTTCAACTAACACACTCTTACCACTTTCAATACGAGCCATATTCAATACATCATTAATAATGGAAAGTAATAAATTCCCCGACTGCTCAATCTTCTTTTGATAATCCACCAAAACAGGATCTGAAAGCTTCTTTTTCATCAATTGATTATATCCAAGAATTACATTCATTGGCGTACGAATATCGTGTGACATATTATTTAAGAAATTTGTCTTGGCCTTACTTGCATTTTCAGCTTGAATATAAGCCTTTCTTAACTGTTCCTTTTGAAGACGCTCCTTTTGAATCAAATCATCAATATCTCTTGTACCAATCACTACCGCTCTAGTACGATCCTTTTTCTTTACATAAGAAACACGAGCCTGATAATATAAAACACCCTCATCCGACATATATTCATAAGTAAAAGAATAATCTTCATTACAAGACTTCAATTTTTCAAAGGAAAGTTCCTCTAAAAAATTTTCTCTTGAAGCATCCGAAACCAAATCTTTGGCATAAGCCGGTAACAATTCAGTCCAACGATCATGATAAGACCGACAAAAATCCGCAATACGCTTACCATTACTACCCGCTTCACGATACGAATAGATTTGTCCTTGATCTAACTCCACTAAAAGTACAGAAAAATAATCCTTACTAATTCCTTCAATAATCTCTCTTTGAAGTTCTAAAACATTTTCCTTTTTACGAACCTCATCCATAGGACGAAATCCCATCACAAAACGAAAGTGGTGCTTTTCATCATATAAACGAATTGCTCTTGCATATAAAGATTCACATCCATTAGAATTCGGATAAATCTGATACTGCAATTCTACCGTCTCATTTTTAAGAAGTGCATTCATAAAAGGAACGGGAGATAAAATATCTAAAAAGTCTGGACACGATTCTTTTACTAACACACGATTATAGAAATCACATAAACAACGTGTATAATTCATCTTATCCTCACTTGAAAAATCATCAAGCACACCATGATCATACATATGCCCATCATGCTTAACGACAACCATCGTATTCTCCATTAAGTCACCCATGATCACAGTCGAATATTCCATTGTCAGTGCCGTAAGCATTTGGTTACGCTCCTCTGCCCTTTTTTCTTTATCCAACATAAAACTTGTAACATCCGTAATATTTCCCTGAAAGAAAAACGTAGAATCTTGTTTTAAAGCCAAATAACAATCCGATACCCAATGATACCCATCCTTACCTTTCAAACGAAAAACCACATTCTGACAAGTACCAACCTTATATGGATTCCTTAAAGAATCTCTATCCTTTTCGAGATGAATTTTATCATCAGGATGTAACATATTCACTAACTTATTATCAAATTTAGTTTCAATTTCTTTTTGCGTCCAATGTAAAGTATTTAAAAAATCATCGCTCATAAACAAAAAGGGATAACCCTCATCTGCAGAACACCTATAGTATCCTTTAAGCAACCTATACACTTCATCCAATTCAATATTATTCTTCTTTTGACGCTTAAAAAATTTCATATTATACCCCGAATTCCATGTAAACCCTTACAAGTATAATAACAACACAAACTTCATTTGTCACGATAAAATAAAGAAATAATTACACGGTTATATTTCATATTTTATTTGTATATTATTTAATCCTTTTTAATGCACTTAAAATACTTTTAGTTATATTTTGCTATTGTGTTCATTTTAAGCTATGTTATAATTTATCCGTTAGATACAAATTAAAGATGCCCAATCTTTTACATCTAACACTTTTCGACATGAGGACTAGCCCTTCCCAAAAACTAAACATAGCTAGTTCTCTATTTTTTTGCATTTAGATGTTATAATGAAATTGGCTGAGTACTAATCCTTAGCTTGTAACCAACTTAAGCTGACAAATCCCACATACTTGTCAGCTTTTTCTTATATGAAGAAACTTGACTAATCACCTTATGATTATACAATATAAACGAGTTTATCATAAGTTGATTTATCATAAGGAGGGTAATCATGAGATTCATAGGCAGAAAAAACGAATTGCATACATTAAATACAGAATATAATCGTAACAGTAGCTTTGTGGTTATTTATGGACGACGTCGTGTTGGAAAAACAACACTGATCAAAGAGTTCTTAAAGAATAAAACTGCATTCTATTATCTTGCGACCGAGGAATTAGAAAGCCAAAGTATGAAACGACTTGCTAATGTTATAGCTCGTACTACAAAAAACACATTGCTACAAAAAATAGAATTTACAGATTGGTTGGATTTATTTCAACTAATTGCGGACTATAAACCAGAAGAAAAGAAAGTCCTTGTCATTGATGAATTTCCATATCTCGTGAGAACAAATTCAGCATTCCCTTCCATTTTACAAAATGCATGGGACGAATTTTTAAAAGACAGTAACGTGATGTTGATTCTATCCGGTTCCTTGATTGGTATGATGCAAAAACATGCACTTTCTTATGATAGCCCACTATATGGTCGCAGAACAGCACAAATGCGTTTGACGCCACTATCATTCACTAGTATTTATGAAACACAAAATCTTCCTTTTGAACAAGCCGTAGAACAATTTGCTCTAACAGGTGGTGTACCAAAATATTTAGATTTTTTTGAAGATGGAAGACCTTTAGAAGAACAGCTTAAAGATGCCGTTTTTTCTAAGAATGGCTTTTTATATGAAGAACCCAATTTTTTATTAAAAAGCGAATCCTTAACAGCCGTAAACTATTTTTCAATTATTAAGACAATTGCAGACGACAATCATAAACTCGGTAAAATTGCAAGTGCATTAGGACAAGAATCTTCATCACTTACACCTTATCTATCTACACTTTCGGATCTTGGTTTCATTGAAAAACGAACACCAATCACAGAAAAGAATCCAGAAAAATCACGTAAAGGATTGTATTTCATTGCAGATAATTTCCTTCGTTTTTGGTTTTGCTATGTCTACCCTTACAAAGGTGAATTGGAATTAGACAATATGCAAATTGTACTAGACGAAATTCATAAAGATTTTAAAGAAAAATTTGTTGCCTTTGCTTATGAAGATATCTGTAAGGACATTTTCGCAAAACTATGCAGTAACAACGCAATTTCATTTGTACCATCACGCATTGGATCTTATTGGTTAAATGATTATGATGGAGATACAGAAATCGATGTCATGTCTGTAGACCATCAAAATAAACAAGTTTTTGCTGGAGAATGTAAATATCATACAAAACCAGTAGATGCCCCCGTATACTTTACATTAAAAGAAAAAGTAGATAACGCCTCAGAAATACGCAAATCTTTCCCAAAATATAACGTTATCTATGGCTTATTTAGTAAAAGTGGTTTTACAAAACGTATGCTCGATATCGCAAAGGAAAACCCAAATATACTACTAATTCATGAAGATCATTTATTATAATTCATACTTTTGTAGCTGACAAATCCCACGTACTTGTCAGCCTTTTTTATGTAAATATAGCGATTACCTTGTATTCGCTATTATTCTACAAATTCTAAAGTATATTACGATAGTCCTTTTTACCGTTCCTAATAATCCATATTTTATGATATTTTAGTGCTATTTCACATGTGGTATTTCTCTGTTCCGAAACCAAAATCTTAATATATAAAAAAGTGTTAGACCTAATATCATCTAACACTTTCAAAAACAATACTAGCGGTTTTCTGCTGGCTGTCAGCCGCGATACCCTACAGAGTATCTGTATAACCAAATTTAGACGCCATACTTGCTCCTAATATTAGAAATTGCAGTGTCTCCATCTACAGTATTTCCAGATTTTGCATCTTCTAAACCATCCAAGATTGATTTTGCTTCATCCATCTTTCTCATTGTTTTTTCATAATAATCGATGTCCATAACAACCAATCTGCCATATCCATTCTTGGTTATGAACACAGGACCATTTTCTTCTGCACAGCGACGTTCTACTTCAACCGTATTTTTCAAATCACGTATTGGAATAATCTGCATACAATTAGCCCCTTTCTTGTGACTATAGTATAACCTATATTTAGCCACGGTTTCATACCTAAAAAATTTTTTGGTTTCAATAAGTACAAAACTGCCTAAAATTTTTTTCAGTTACGAAAGTAAAAAGAAATAAACAATATGTTCGGAGCAGCGTAGAGCCTATGTTCATCGTATGTGAGGAGTTTTGTTCACGATTCTTTCCTTTAGACAAAACATTTAAGAGTATAATTGGTTTATAGTCGTGTTTTGTACACGCTAGAATAGAAGAAAGATACAGGCGTTTTGTTTGCGCGGAAAACCTCTTGTGCTAAGAGTTTTGTACAAAGTGAAGAAATTCAAGCAAAGAAATATCTATAGTCCCAGCAAAGTCTTCTGATTCAAATAAGCTGTTTTTTAGCACGCAAGATTGCCGTACAAGATTGCCGTACAAGATTGCCGTATATAAAAGACGCTTTTTTAACATATTCTTTGCAATACAGAATACCGTTTGATATTCATTACCAATTAAAAGATTGCGATAACCTATATTCAGCCACGCTCCAAACAGGTATAAACTTTTCTTGAGCTCTCATCACTAGAAACCTTTAGACTTCTCTAGTTTAAAAGTAAAAGAAGTATGTCTAAGCTTGAAATCATACTTCTATTTTATCTATGAAACAACAAAATCACTAAATAGTCAGATGCCCTTTATTCATCGTTTCAAATGACTTTCGTACACTGCTTATCAAGAGTTCTTTAATAGAAACTTTCCATATCCAAAATTAATGGCATATTTCTTTTTGCTGAACATGAGTGCTCAAAAGTGAAATTAAGCTCTCATAATCTTCTGGAGTTAAATTGCTTTTTTTCACCAATACTATTTTTTTAGTAGAGGTTTGTAAATAAATATAATTTTTAAACACACACCACCATTGAAATGCGTCCCATTTATATTTACTTGTAACATACTCAGGTTCAGATATTGTTGTAACTCCATCTGAATCAAATATATACTCAATTGTTCCATTTTTTAAATTATCTAGGGATTTATTTTGAATTATTTTAAAAATTAAATCCTGTTCATAATATAGACCTACTTTTGCACACCAAATAAAAGCTATTAAACAAGCTAGTGAAATTAGTGCATTTCCTATCGAATGATCTAAAAAGGATGTTAGCGTATCAATCCCCATAATAAATGCTCCAATAACACAAACTATTTGTAATATCTTTCTATTCTTTTTAATGCTTGGGCGAGCCAAACTGATTTCTCTTATCACTTTAAATTCATCTGGACCTAAATTCAATTTAGTTTTGATCATTATAATCATCTCTCTTTCCATCAAACTAAGTATAGTATACATCAAAAGCAGAAAAACATAGAGCCACAGTATAAAATATTGTTACAGATTTAGTCGTAAATATTTGCTCAGCGTGAATATATGAGTAGAAAAGCATAACCGTGGAATGACTTCCTGTACATACTGCAACGGTCTGAGAATGCGTGAAACTCCTATCCTATTGTAAGCAAAAAAAAGAGTATGAATTCTTCTTGAACTCATACTTTTTTTGTGGGTTTTGTTCATTTTTAACAATTTTTGCCTAAATTTTGGTTTTAAGTTATCATGGGGGTTTTGTTCATTTTTTCCAAAATTCCCCATTTTTTTGATTTAAGTTTACATGGGGGTTTTGTTCATTTTTTGTACAAAACCGCCTAAAATTTTTTTTCAGTTACAGTTACACTAAATTTATCATTTCCCGTAACGTCGTTTGACGCACCCTTTTCTGTTTTAACTTAACTTGTGTCTCAAATAATTGTTTATTCCCTATAATATACAATTGTTTTTTAGCACGAGAAATTGCCGTATACAATAAACGTTTCTCCAACATATTTTTCGCATTCACATCCACTATACAAAATACACTCTGATATTCATTACCCTGCGATTTATGTACACTAATACACCATGCATGCTTTAGGTAATATAGAAAATCCGTAGAGAAGTCAACCACATTGTTTGTGAAATCAACTGAGATTACATTTCGTTTCGTATCAATCTCTACAATCGTACCAATATCACCATTATAGACATCATCATCCGGAAGATTCTTCAACAACATGACCTTATCATTCTCTCTAAAAATCGTTGTTCCAACCTTCATCTGATTCTTTTGTGGACTCTTTGGATTAAACAAGACCTGCATCTGACGATTGATCTCATCAATACCAGCTACCCCCTTATACATAGGCGCTAAGATCTGCATTGAATCTAGATCCATATCCTTTACATAATCAATAAGCGCATCCATAATTTTTGGTGTCGTTCGCTCAATAAACTCGACCCCATCCTCATAATGACAAGTTGTTTCTTCACGAATCTCTTTCGCTAAAGTTACAATACCAGAACCATTTGATTGTCTAAAAATCTTCTTTAAATGCACAGTATCAATCACATTGGATTTGATTAAATCCTCCAAAACCTTGCCTGGACCAACACTCTCTAACTGATCTTCATCCCCAATCAAAAGAATTCGACAACGATTTGGCAAAGCCTTTAATAATTGGGCAAACAAATGCGTATCCACCATACTAAACTCATCCACAATAATGAAATCTACATCCAAAGGATCCTCTTCATTCTTACCAAAAGAATTATCTTCCAAATTCCACTGCAATAAAGAATGAATCGTTCTTGAATCACAATTTGAAAGTTGTGCCAATCTTTTTGAAGCCCTTCCCGTTGGTGCACAAAGCTGAATCTTACTATCCGGATACACTTCTTTACATATTTCCAAGATTCCCTTTACCGTTGTTGTCTTTCCAGTACCTGGACCACCCGTTAAAATCATAAAGGAACGATCAAAGAACAATTGAATCGCATCCTTTTGTTCTTGATCATATGTGATAGCTAAAGAAAACTCCACCTTTTGGATACGATCTTGAACATCCACACTTTCCACTTCAAACAAATGATTCTTCAATTCTTTGGCAATCACAACCTCATCTTCATGCAAAGTAAAAGGATAAACACGCGTATTTTCAACATACAAATACTGCATGGCTACCAAACGATCAATACTATCATGAATCAATTCTTCACTTACACCTTGCACATTTGAAAAAATTGTCGCAAACGTAATATACGTATTTCCCGTTGCCATAGATAATTGTCTAGCCAACTCATAAATATAGGCATCCAAGCGTCTTGGATCCTCATTCGATAAACCTATAGCACTTGCGAGTTTTAAAGCCGTCTTATAACCAAAGCCATATACTTCATAATATGGTTTGAAACAATCCTCTTCAATCACATCCAACACATCGTCATATGTATCCAATAACATCTGAATTTGTCTAGGACTCAAACCATACTTCAATAATTTGGCATACGCCTCATTAAAACCTGTAAATTCCTGAATTCCCTTTTTAATGATCGTAATCTTTTTTTCGGAAAGATTTGGCACTTCATTTAAAATTTTAGGATCCTTATGAATCTTCTCTAAACAATTCTCACCCAAGACATCATAAATACTTTCCGCCGTCTTCTTTCCAATCGTAGGAAAATTTTCGCCACAAAGAAAATGAATAATCGCATCCGAATTATCCGGCAACTTCTTTTTAGCCATATCTATACGAAATTGCTCCCCATACTTAGGATGCGTTATATAATCCCCCTCAAGTACATATTCCTGATCTTCAATTGGATCTTCAATACGTCCAGCCGCAGTGAAATGATGATACGTCTTTAATTCTGAAAAGCCAGCCACCACATAATGATTCGCCTTATTTTCAAAGATGATATATTCAAGCTTAGCCTCGATATCCATTGGCCGTCTCCATAATCAACTGATTTAAATTCTTGCCATCCTTAAACACTTCTTCAATCACACCACCACCAATGCACTTATCACCATCATAGAATACAGCTTCCTGACCCTCAGTGACAGAAGCAATTGTTTGTGGATATTTCACAAGTACACTTGTATCGTCCAATCTTTCAATTTCAATATTCTGATCCTTTTGACGATATCTAAACTTACAAGTACACTTTGTAGGAATCTCGTCTAAACTTGGCAAGATCCAGTTGATTCCCTTCACAATACAAGAATCAGAATATAATAAATCCCTTTGATCTGTACGACATACATAAAGAATATTCTTTACAACATCTTTACCAACCACAAACCAAGGACCCTTTTCATGATCAATATTCAAGCCCTTTCTCTGTCCAATCGTATAATATAAAACACCCACATGACGAGCAATCACTTTACCTGTATTTACATCCACAATATCTCCATCTTTACTAGGAAGATAGTTTGATAAGAATTGTCTAAAGTTTCTTTCTCCAATGAAACAAATACCCGTACTATCCTTTTTAGTGGCAACAGATTCCAAATTTAATTCAGCCGCAATCTGACGAATCTCAGGCTTTTCAAGATGAGCCAAAGGAAAAATTGTTTTGGCAATCTTACTCTTTTCTACCTGACACAAAAAATACGTTTGATCTTTATTTTGATCTTTAGCTCGCGTCAAATATGTAAAGCCATTATCCTCTTTAAAGTTTGAAGCATAATGCCCAGTAGCCACCTTATCAAACCCTTGTTTCATGGCATATTCAAAAAATGAATCAAATTTAATATATTTATTACACAAAATATCCGGATTTGGCGTACGCCCCTTTTCATATTCACTTAAAAAAGTCTTAAATACATTGTCCCAATATTCTTCAATAAAATCGACACGCTGCAAAGGAAGATCCAAATGATTGGCAACCGCAAGTGCATCTAAATAATCCTGTTCCTGAGGACAAGTATCATCTTTAATTGTAGGATTTCCCGCAATATCATTATTCGCAAAACTATCCCAGTTACGCATAAAACAACATGTTACCTCATACCCTTGTTTCTTTAATAAATAAGCTGCAACCGCAGAATCAACTCCACCACTTAATCCAACTAATACTTTCATTATGTAATCCTCCAACTATCAAAAATTATATCATATAAAAAGGACCAAGCCCGAAAAACTTGATCCAACAATTCAAAATGGTGCCCAGGGCCGGACTCGAACCGGCACGGTATCGCTACCGGTGGATTTTGAGTCCACTGCGTCTACCAATTTCACCACCCGGGCAAAAGAAATATTAAATTTTAAATGGTGCCCAGGGCCGGACTCGAACCGGCACGGTATCGCTACCGGTGGATTTTGAGTCCACTGCGTCTACCAATTTCACCACCCGGGCATTGCTTGACTATTATACCAAAAGATAGAATCCCATGCAAGAGATTTTTTAAAAAAGCCACTAAAAGTGGCTATCTCAATAAGTCCCTAATTTCATCTTCACTCTTCGACAACGACTTAGAAATAAATTCTAAACTCATTCCATTCGTAAGCATCAATTGAATCATCTGCTTTATTTCTTGATTCTTCTGCTCAACTTGTTTATGAGCTTCTTCAAGTTCAAGTTGTCGTTCCATTCGTTCTTCATTTTCATGCAGTTTTCTAAAATCTTCTATTATTTTTTTCCAACCATCATCCGATATGGTTTCTACACGCTTCTCTAACATTTGAATCACCCCATCACTTTCTATCATTACCTTAATTTTACTATCATCCATTCCCTTGTGGCAATTCAAAAAGTAATAAATCATCTTTTCCTGTTCATTCATGTCTTTAAGTGGCTTATTTATATCCAACTTTGCCATTTCAACCGTTCGTAACTTCATACGATCCTGACTTTCTTCTACAAAAGATAAACCTTCTTCATTCCTTAATGTGAATGTGTTACACATTCTATGATTATCAATTAAATTCACATTAAAGAACACTAAGACGATTGTTTCCTTTAACTCTCCACAATATTTTCCTTCCAATTCTTGTGAACCATGAAGTCTAGCCAAATAATAACTAAAGCGAATTGGCAAATTATCTTTCGTTTGTCTTAATTGCATCTCTAAATCCACCATCGTTCGATCATCAAATTCAACTAATAAGTCTAACCTTGGACTTTTCATTTTATTATAGTCTTTTACTATTTCTGAATTCTTAACAACAACCTTATTTACCTTCCTCTCTAAAAATACCATGAGTAATGATTTTAAGGCATCATTGGCCTCCTTACAATCTTCGCCAAACACATACTTAAAGGCGAAATCATTTAATAAATTAGCGCTTCTCATAAGCATCTCTTTCTAGTAGGCATTTAACTGTCATCTAGATAGATAAGTATCGTAATGTGGATTTGTATATTTCCTTGTAGTTTGATTGCTTAATAAACAACAATTCGTTTGATAAGACTTTAAATTCAGTTAGTATCGATATTAAAAGAGCTAACATCACTTTTGAGTCATAGATCAAGATACATTTACCTCTTCATTTTATGACTATCTATTCAACTAGGTGCAATAGATATAGAACGCCAGGTTACCTACATACTCTTATACGTAATTTTTTCAACAAATTCTAGAAAAGATGAAAAAAATGCATCCATTTAAACAGATGCATTAAACAATATCACTCAATTTTAAAATATACTTATGAATATCTTCTTCCTTTGAAATATCATACTCATTACATATTTTAATAAAGTAATTTTTAATAGAATCCTTTGTGATCAATTCATTTGAAGGTATATCATCACCATAACCATTACGAGCAATTAACCATGGATTTTCTTTATGTGTTGTTTTCTCCAAAGTTTTACCCCCATATTGACCAAATGTATTTACAACTAAATCTATAATATATTTATCTTCATCATCTAAATATTTTTTATATCCTTCAAACATAATAAATTTCGGATCATCAATCACATTAAAACCAAACTGCTTAAATATATTATACACATCTTTATAAACCGGTCCGTGTACCCAAGCCTCGCAATTTTCTTCAAACATTTCTCTACCATTTAACACAAACGACAATCCCTGTATATAATATAATAATTTCTGAAGCATTAATGGAGTTACCTCATCTAATTTTTCAAATATATACGAAATGACACCAATCATCTTATTCGAAATAATGAATATATTTTTTAACTCACTTACTCTTTTTATCGATTTTTTGAATGCTGCCAAAGCAACTCTATCTTTATTTTTCAACAGTTTTTGTTCCATATATACCGGAGACGATAACGCATTGCGTATGATATTTGAATACTCTTTTGAAGGCACTTGCCCTAACAAATATCGCGTAATCGTTATTTCACCAAAGCCTAACACAATGGATAATGGAGCTTTTCCAATATTATACAATTCCATCAAAGTATGAATATCTTCTATTGAAACTAAACCTTTTAACTTTCGGTACTGCTCATCTATTTCGTGGACATTTAAATCGATAATACCAGGAACACTCATGAATCCACCACATGTATCACAAACAGCACAAGTAATCTCAAAAGTTAAATTTTCTCCACGAATATTTTTTGTGACACATCTTTTTTGTAATGAATAAGACGACATCTCTCTACACTCAACACAAAAATCAGTTTCTCTTTGCATACTACAATTACCTCCTTCTTTTATTGAAAATAATACACCAGTGGATATTTTTGTTTATGAAAAGATACCACAATCAAAAAATTATCTTCTATTTTATTAAACTTAATATACAATGGAACCATTTCACTTTTTTCTTCGAATCTTTTAATCAAATCAATTTCCTTTCCAAAAACATATAGCCATTCATGATTAAAATTCGCATATTTATTTTGAACCTTCTCACAAAAGTCATATACCGTTAAATTCAACAATATTGATTTAACACTTTCCTCATTTATCAAATATTCATCAAATAATGACAAATTTGTTAATCAATTCGAATTCAAAGCAATTCTAAACTTACCATCCAAAATCAGTTTTTTTGCTTCGCCTAAATAATCATTAATTTCAGATTCATCAATCAAGAGATTCACCTCCACTTTATGATGGCATTTTCTTCTTTCTCTATCACAATTATATCATATGATATATTTTTATAAATATCCTATCATAAAGAATATAAATAAAAATGCATCCATTTAAACAGATGCATTATAATAGGTCGCAATATCACTTTCTGAAATATACCCACACTCTGCCATTGCCTTTAATACCGCATATTGTTTCTGTTTGGCCTGCGTAAAATGATTCACCAATTCATAATGACTTGGAGATTGTGGAATACCCGCCAATAAAGAAGCCTGCGCAACCGTTAAATCTGCAGGAAGCGTATCCAAATAACCCATACTCGCCTCATATATGCCTGTATAATTATTTCCATAATTGATCACATTCACATATAAAGTAATGATTTCATTTTTTGAATAATGCTTCTCTAAATAACGCGCCACAAAAAACTCTGTACTCTTACGATCCCATGAACTTTCAAACATCCCATACAAGTTTTTCGCAAGTTGCTGCGTAATCGTAGAACCACCACTCGTTAATAGATCTTCGTCAAATTGAGAAATAGCCGCACGAACCAAACCAATATAATCAAAGCCACCATGATCATAAAAGCGACGATCCTCTATCGCAATGGTAGCCCGAATCAAATTTGGTGATATATCATCATAATCCACATAATAAGGACTTGTCCTTACTTCATTGACTACCTCATCAACGGATTTTGTTTCTGTAAGCTGCAAATAATTCCAATACCCCTTGCCAAAAAAGACGCCGACAAAACCAATAATTAGAATCAACAACAATTTAAATATAAACTTAACTAACTTTTTCATACCTAAACCCTAACATAAAAAAAAGAACTTGTAAAATTACAAGTCCGTAAGATTAATCTTTTAAAGTTACATGTGTTGCATCTTTGAAAATAGAATTTGCCGCAATCTGACCACGCACGCGAGATAATGGATATACATTTGTATGTGGACCAATAATCGTTCCTGGACAAAGAACAGAATTACATCCAACCTCTACATAGTCACCCATGAAAGCACCGATTTTTCTTAATCCCGTTTCAAATTCTTCAACCACATTATAATTCTCATCTTTTCTTCTCAAGATGATATTATCACGAGCACTCTTCAAATTACTTGTGATACCACCAGCACCTAAGTGAGAATGATATCCTAAAATACTATCCCCAACATAGTTATAGTGAGGGGTTTCTACATTGTCAAATAAGATGCAGTTTTTTAATTCCACACTATTTCCAACAACACAATTTGCCCCAACCAAAGCACTACCACGAACAAAGGCACAATGACGCACTTCCGTTTTTGGACCAATAATACATGGAGCACCTAAATAAGCACTTTCAAATACATGAGCAGTTTTATGAACCCAAACATGCTCTTTGACTTCCACATAATCTTCCCCTAAGTTTTTTCCTAATTCTAAAATCAATTCTTTGATTCCAGCCAAGGCTTGCCAAGGATATTCAAACTGTGCCAAGTAATCCTTAGCCAACGTATGATCTAAATCATAAAGCTCACTAATTTTGTACATAAATTTCCTTCTTTCTTACCATTCAGGCTCAAACTTAAATTCAACCCGAATTTCATTTTCATCTATATCTAAAATCGCATAACTACATGGTCTTCCATCCCTTGCATGCGATAAAGATCCTGGATTCAATAATGTTATTCCATTCACTTGATCCAAATAGGCAACGTGCGTATGTCCAAAACATACAATATCACAATCCAATGCTTTTGCCCTATTTGAAAGCTGTTCGCTTCTTGAAAAATACGAGAAACGATGCGAATGCGTAACATAAATACGATGCTTACCAATTGGAATAATTCTTTCATCTTCAAAGCGACCATAATAATCATTGTTTCCACGAACAACGATATAGCCTGGATAAAACATTGGATCAGCCTCTAAATCTCCACAATGAATAAATAATCCTGCATCTGGATGTTTTTCACGAATCACATTTAATATATCATTTCTTCCATGAGAATCACTCACAACCACAATTTTCATAAATTACCCCTAATTCAGTTCATCTTGAAAGGACATTTGTTCCATACTCTTATCACCATCATGCAAGATCTTAGCATTCTCTATACCCACATATCGAAGTACAAATGGCAAATACCAATGTCCCGTCTTCTTTTCATGACCTTTTCCATAACGCACCACAAAACCATAGCGATACGCATTTTCCAATATCCATTCTACACGATTTTTGTTTTCCTTAGACAATTCTTCTTCGACTTGCGTATAGTCCATATCTTCATTTAGATGCTGCCTACAAAGCTCTATCCACTCATTTTGACCATCTAAAACAATCGTATACCCTAATTGCTGCTCATTCTTTCCAGCCCCATACATATAATTGTTGACACCCGCAAATTCCTTTGACGCATTGACATACTGATCTAAGACTTGTTCATAACTCAAATAACCACTTGAAACACTCAAATGATCTTGGCCATCCATAACGGAAGCATAAGCATCGAGCATACTTGACAGATTATCAACCATGGCATTTTGAACATATATACCATTAAAATCCACTAAATTTTCTGGTTCATATTTATATACTGTATTTTCCTGATTTAAAACAACATATGGATTTGTAGGATCTGCCACCAACCTTAAATCTGAATATAGGACAGCCTCATTTTCATAATATGTTGTTAAATCAATATAGGAATAGTGCGACAACAATTCCTTTAAAGAATCATACGAAAAATTCTTACGAAAACGATTCACAAAATTGACAATATATTCATTATCCGCATCCTGCGTATCTTTTGCCTCTTTATAATACAACGTGTTTTTTAAACTAAATCCATCTAGCTTAATAAAATCCATAAACTTATCTGGCGTAATATGCTGATTGATCAAATAATCAATATCATTACTATCTAAATATTCTAGAATGATATCACGATTTGCATCCGTTGTATAAGGATACCTGGCTAACGGATCATATGACTTATCCATATGGTAAAGACAAAAACATCCCACCGCAAAACAAATCACGATCAATAAAACACGTGCTCGCATTTCTTTTCTACTAATCAAAATAAGTACCTCACGCAAAACATTATACTAAACTATCATTTTTCATGCAAACGAGCATAAAGAATCTTAGCCACATCTTCAGGAATCACTTCACTAAGCTGTTCTACACTAGCTTGTCGCATCTGTTTCATACTCTTAAAATGCTTCAACAATTCTTTTTTACGCTTAGGACCAATGCCACTTACCGTATCTAATATTGATTTTGTCATCGACTTGTCTCTTAACTTTCTATGATACGTAATCGCAAAACGATGCACCTCATCTTGCATACGTGTCAACAAAAAGAATAAACTTGACTTTGAATCAATTGGAATTTCATTTAAATTTACATCCATCAAAGCACGCGTCGCATGCTTATCATCCTTAACTAAACCTGCCACTCTTAAATCAAGCTGCAACATATCTATAATTTCTTTTGCAGCCAAAATTTGAGCGGCACCACCATCCACCAACAATAAATCTGGCATCGGCAAATGTTCTTTCAACAACCTGAAATATCTACGATAAATAACTTCCTTCATACTATCGACATCACTTCTGTAGCCATCCAATTTATAATGACGATACGAATTCTTATCTGGAATTCCATCCTTAAAAACAACCAACCCACTCACATTAAAAGTGCCTTGAATATGTGAATTATCAAACATTTCTACCGTATGAATATTGGCACCAAATATTTTTGACAACATAGCATTAGCCTTTTTAAGCTCATTATCCTTACGAAATACCAACTGAAATTTTTGTTCATGCGCCTCTTTCGCATTCTTATACACCATTTCAATCAATTTTTTCTTTTCCCCACGAATTGGAATATGCACATTCGTATTTAAAGCCTCTTTTAAAATATCAACTGGCGTACCCTGTGGCACCAAGATTTCTTTTGGCACTACATTCTTCTCATAATACTGCATGATAAAACTTGTAAAGGCATCCATCTCATCCTCATATAAAGGCGTAATCGACATATTTCTTTCCAATAATTTTCCTTGTCGAATCAAGAATGCCTGAAATGAAATATAGCCAGAATCCACATAATATCCAAACACATCGCGATTCGCACGATCTTTAAAATCAATCGTCTGCTTTTCAATCACATGCTCTAATGACTGAATCGTATTATAGATTTCCTGTGCCTTTTCAAACTGCAAATTTTCACTGGCATCTAACATTTTTGCCTGCAAAGAATCCATCACCTCTTTGGTATCCCCACACAAAAATTTCTTAATTTTTTTACGCGTCTTCTCATTTTCCTTAGGATCAACCTCATGGATACAAGGCCCTAAACACTGATGCATATGATAGTACAAACAAGGACTATCCGGAATATGCCGACACTTTCTTACACAAAAGATTTGATTGATCAACCTCACAATTTCATAAGCCGACTGACTACTTGGATACGGCCCAAAATATTCACTCTTTTTACTTTTAATATTACGCGTTGTACGAACCACGAAATTATTTTCCTTTGTGATCTCAATATACGGATACGTCTTATCATCCATAAACATAATATTATATGGAGGTGTATGCTTCTTAATTAAATTGATTTCCAATAATAAAGCCTCTTTTTCACTGCCCGTCACAATAAATTCAAAATCACGAATATGCGAAACTAAACGCGTTGTCTTATTATTATGTGTACCATGAAAATAAGAACGAACACGATTCTTTAATACTTTGGCTTTTCCTACATACAAAATATTCTGATTCTCATCCTTCATGATGTAACAGCCAGGTGCATCCGGAAGTAAAGCCAATTTATCTTGTAAATGCTTAGAAATATTCATTTTATCCCCTACTTTAATATGACTATCGTTGCTCCAAGTCCACCTTCACTAGGACCTGCACTTGTAAATTTAGAAACATTTGGCTGTTTCTTTAAATCTTTCCAAACCGCTGTTCTTAATGCCCCCGTACCCATACCATGAATGATACGAACTTGTTTTATGTGTTTTACAACAGCCTGATCTAAATATTTATCTAAAGCAGCAATGCCTTCTTCAACACGCATACCAATTAGATTCAACTCTAAAGGAAAGCGACTCGATACACTTTCTACATGCGCTTTATACGTTGTCTTTTTAATTTGTGGTTTATGCATAGGCTCCAACTTAGAAAGCTTGACCTTCATCTTCATTCCATTTGTTAAAACCGTAGCTTCATTTCTTCGAATATCTACAATTTCACCATGCGAATTCAAACCAGAAATCTTTACATAATCCCCCACTTTGAATTCTTTCTTTTCTTCTTCAACATTCTCAACCACATTTTCATTTAAAAGATCAAGTTCATGCATCTTTTCAATCTGCTTATGCTGCTTACCCGTCTTCTCCTTGCGAAGCATCGTTAAAATTTCTTTAGCCTGCTCCTTTTTCTTTTCAAGCATCTCATTTAACTGTTCTTGATAGGACGCATCCAATTCAGCTTTACGCTTTTCGATTTCTTTTTCTTTTTCATAAGCCTCTTTTTGAACATGATGCGCATCCTCAATCAATGCATTAAAGCGCTCTTTTTGTTTCAATACATCATTTTGAAGTTTCTCTAATTTCTCAAGTTCTTTTTCCGTCTGCTTTTCATTTTCATTCTTTAAAAAATCAGCTCTTTTTAAAATCGATTCTTCCAAATGATATTCTCTCGCAATATGAAACGCATAACTAGCCCCAGATACACCCGGAATATATTTATAGGTTGGCTTAAGAGTTTCTGGATCAAACTCAACACTTGATACCAATACATGCTCATTGGCTTTTCCATACGTTTTTACTTGCGAATAGTGCGTTGAAGTTATGATCGTACTCTTTTTTGAAATCAAATATTCCAATATCGCAACCGCAAGACTGGCTCCTTCTAAAGGATCTGTACCATTTCCAATTTCATCCAATAAGATAAAACTATTCTCATCACTCTTTTGACAAATATGAGAAAGCCTAGAAATGTGACTTGAGAAAGTCGATAAATTATTTTCAATGGATTGATGATCTCCAATATCAAAATACATCGATTGATAAAATGGCAAGATGGCCTTATGACATAATACAGGAAATGCCGCATGAGCTAATGCCACAAATAGACCAATCGTCTTTAAAGTTACTGTTTTACCACCCATATTTGGTCCTGAAATCATAAGACAAGCTTGTTGATCATTTAATTCGTATGTGTTACAAACCACTTTCTTTTCATCAATCAACGGATGTTTGGCGTGTTCCAAATACAACGAATGATCTCTAGATTGTAAAGAAGGAATACATCCATCATAGCGAATGGCCCATTTTGCCTTTGTGAAAGCCACATCAATGATTGTTAATGTTTCTAATGCCGACGTTAATGCGAGTGCATGTTTCTTTACCTGCATAGACAATTCTTTACAGATTCTTTTCTTCTCTTCTTCAATACGAATCACTAAGGATGAAATCTCATTATTATCCGCTACAAAACTCGATGGCTCTACATAATAGGCAAGACCCGAACTGGATTGTCCATGAATCATACCTCCAAAAGCATTTTTATCTTGGGCACGAACTAATACAACAACACGTCCCGAAACCGTTGTCGTCATATTTTCCATTAATTTTGAACTATTCTTCTTTAAAAACTGTCTCGATTTTGACTGCAAAGCTAAACGCGTATCTACCAAAGCCTTATGCATACTCTTTAATGCAGGCGTCGCATCTTCTTTAACACTCCCCGTTAAATCGATTTTAGAAATGATGGAATCCATCAAACGTGTACATCCATCCATCGATTGAGCTAGATTGGTTAATTCTATAAATTCAGAAGAGTTTAAACTTTGTTTCGCTTGCTTAACAGCCGCTAAAAAATGATAGATTGAAATTAATTCTTTACTTGTTAGTGTCATCTGTTTTTCAGCTTTTGAAACAGGTAAAGAAATATCATTCGCTCCTGACAAATTCAATAAACCACCTTTTTGTTCAAACTGGATGGCTTCTTTAGCATAATTCAATTGTTCTTGTATTTCTAATTTATTAAATTGAGGCAACGCATTCAAAATCTTTTCTTTGGAACAAGAAAAACTTGAAAATGCGCAAATCTGAGTTAATACACTCGAGAAATCAATAGCCTGATTTAGTTCATCTCTAAAATTTCGTTTCATAAAATACTCCATTCCTACCTATTTTAACACAAATTTTATGGTAAACTAAATAAGGTGATTAAAATGGCAACATTGACAAAGAATATGACAAAAGAAGAAATCTTTCAATTAAAAAACCGGTTGTCTTCTTTTATTTTAAAAGAAAGTACACCTTCATATACGTATTATCAGATCAAGACAAAAGAGTGTACAATTACAGCTTACACAAGTGGTAAAGTTGTATTTCAGGGAGCCGATCTTTCTTGGTTAGAACCTGCAACGCCTCAAAAAGAAGCACAAGACCAGGCTGGAAGTGATGAAGTTGGTACAGGCGATTATTTTGGTCCTGTTGTAGTGGCTAGTTGTATCGTCACAAAAGAAGCAAGAGAAAAATTATCTCATTTAGGCATACAAGATTCTAAACAAGTGGATGATGTCAAAATCAGAAAACTAGCCCCACTCATTAAAGATGTCTGTCCACACAGTATTTTGATTGTGCCCAATTCAAAATATAACGATATGCACGATTCTTGTAATATGGTGGACATGAAATGTCGTTTACACAACCAGGCCTATGTAAACCTAATCCATAAAGGATATACGCTTCCTAAACAGATTGTCATCGATCAATTTGTCCAGGAAAAAAGTTATTATCGCTATCTACAAGGTTTTCCTGAAGTGATTCGCGGCATTACTTTTGAAACAAAAGCTGAAAATAAGTATCTTGCGGTAGCTTGTGCAAGCATTCTTGCTCGAAATGCCTTTTTAGAAGCTTGGGATCTTATGGAAGAAAAATATGATTTTAAATTCGAAAAGGGGGCTGGTAGTAAAGTGGATGCTTGTGGCAAAGAATTTGTGAAAAAATTTGGAAAAGAAAAGCTTTACCAAGTGGCAAAGCTTCATTTTAAAAATACTCAAAAAATCGGTGCTTAACGCCTTCTTCGATCATTTTGCGCTATGGAATAATAGCGCTTTTTATCTTCATACATCTTTTGATCGGCTTCTTGTAAAATTTCACTCAAATTTAAACAACGCTCTTTCCATATATACCCTGTCGCAACACTAATTTCTAGTTCTTTCATACGAACGAGCAACTTATTATATTTAGACATAAATTCCGATTCCAAAACATCTTGTTCGATCACCACAAATTCATCTCCACCAATTCGGTATAAGTTATCCGCAAAAATTTCTTGTAGTACATAAGAAGCACTAATAATCAAAGTATCTCCTGCAAGATGTCCCATTTTATCATTGATTTCTTTTAATCCATTTAAATCCAAATAAATCACGCCAACAAAATGAAGTTCTTTACACCTATTTTTTTTAAGATATTCATTAAAGTGATTGCGATTTTGTGCATAAGTCAAAGAATCGACATAACTTAAATTCTGTAAATGTTTCTTTTCTTTTTCACGCGTCATGGCCGTTTCAATAAAGAAACATAAAGATTCTAAAAAGTCTTTTTGGTAGTAATTTTGTTTAGGGTTGTCTACCGCAAAAACACCTTTAATTTGATGATTATCCACAAATGGTACAAGGATTATACTATGTATTTTTTGCGAAATAAAACTTGAATAAATGGGACTCGTCTTTGAAATTTCACGAGTTACATCTTCAATATAATATGACTTTTGATTTTCAAAGAAACGCTGCACTAAATCCATATTTTCTAAACATAGACGGACCATATTATCAATATGAACATCATCATTTCGATTTCCATATTCATAGATGCTGTTCGTTTGTTTATTTTCAAAATCTAAATCCAATACATAACATCTTTCAGCTTGATAAAATTCACAAATAGTTTTCAAGATATCCTCAATGGCTCCCTTTTGATTTGTACTATTCGATAGTTTACGAACACATTGAATCAAAGTATGTGATACATTCAAGTCTTTTTCAAATTCATTCGATTTTTTAGAAATGCGTCGAACTTTTGTGATATAGAACCCACAATATAGTAGAAGAATCACAACTTCACAAATAACCATGAGTATATAATTCTTTTTCAATGTCAAGGCACTCGCAAAGGCTACATCTTCATCCACTATGACAATTAATTCCCAATTATAAACTTGAATCGGTTTATAACATAAATTTTTTTTAACGCCATCTTTTTCAAATTTCACAACACCTGATTTTAAAGCATGTATTTGTTTTATAACGTCTTTTTTAGGCGATAATAATTTACAACCATTCGTTGAAAAAGTGTCATAATCTAAAATATCTTGATTATTCATCACAACCTGTCCATCCGTTGTATCAATAATGAGATTTTGTGTCTTTCCACTATATATTTGCGTATAAAACTTCTCGTCTAAAGTATCACATTGAATCACACCTACTAAATACGCAACGACAGAATCGTTTTGTTGGATAGGCACATAATAATTCACACTCTTTTTATTTGTGAGTGGATCTGTATGTACTAGATCCATATATTCTGTATCTGCATTCAATGTCAAAAAATCATTCGATTGAATTGGTTGCACATCTTTATGCATTGTATACATCGTATTATTTTGCATCGATAAATCGACGCGTTCAAACAAAGATACATCTTCAAATGTACTTAATCGACTGCTGTATTCTTCATATGTAGGCAAATGATCTTCATTGGAAAAATCTTTTCCAATCAAACGCAAATAATTCAAATCATCCTGCATACGATTTTGAATACTTTGAATGATGGCATTACTCGCATTTTCTAATCGGTTGTAACAACTTTCTTCTTCTTGTTTAAAACTAATATGATAGGTTGTAACAGTTAATGCCAATATCAATATCATAACTAAAAGCGTTGGTAATAACTGATTTATTTGTTTTTTCATACGTATTCCTTTTATCATTTCTAACTTTAATTATAAACCTATGACAAGCTAAACACAAAAAAGAAGTAACATAAGCTACTTCTTTAACGATTGTTGATCTTTGTTTCAACCTCAATATCATAAGGAAGTTGAATCAATTTTACACCCGCATCATGAAACATGCGTTTACTCGCAATATTTCCTTCTGTACCATCATACTTGTCACTTTCATATACAACACAAGTAATACCGGCTTGAATAATGGCTTTTGCGCATTCATTACATGGAAATAATGAAACATATAAAGTACAACCATGTAGATCTTGAATACTGTTTAAGATCGCATTCAATTCAGCATGTACCACATAAGGATATTTTGTTTCTAGAAACTGCCCATCTCGAGCCCAAGGAAATTCATCATCTTCACATCCATAAGGAAAACCATTATAGCCTAGTCCAACCACTCTTTTTTGTGGATTGACAATACAAGCTCCTACACGCGTATTTGGATCTTTTGAACGCATAGCACTCAAATGTGCCATACCCATAAAATACTGATCCCAACTCAATACATCTTTACGCATTATTCTTCCCCTTCTCTAAGTTCATTTAATACTTTTTCAAACGTTGGTTCTAACGGTACTTCAAAGTGCATCTTTTCATGTGTTGTTGGATGAACAAATTCCAAGGCGCATGCATGCAATAACTGGCCATCGGCTTGGATTGTTTTTCTAGGACCATATTTTGGATCGCCTGCAATTGGATGTTCAATATATTGCATATGTACACGAATCTGATGGGTTCTTCCTGTTTCCAATTGACATTTAATATACGCAAACTTACTGAAGTTTTCTAGAACACTAAAATGCGTGATCGCATCCTTTGAATTGTTTGCGGTAACCGCCATTTTCTGTCGATCCTTTTCATCACGACCAATTGGCGCATGAATCGTGCCATATTCATGTGTAAACGGTTTATGTACAATGGCTACATATTCTCGATGACATGTCTTATCTTGAAGTTGTTGACTCAATGCCTCATGTGCCACATCATTTTTGGCAACCACAAGTAAGCCAGATGTATCTTTATCAATACGATGTACAATGCCTGGTCGCATCACACCATTTATACCACTTAAATCTTTACAATGATACAACAAGGCATTGACTAACGTACCCGAATAATGTCCTGGAGCTGGATGTACCACCATACCTTTTGGTTTATTGACCACAATGATATCATGATCTTCATAAACAATGTCTAAATCGATTGGTTCTGGAAGTACTTCTGTTGAATCAAGTTCAGGAATTGAAACTTCAATTTCGTCATTTACACAAACTTTATAACTCGCCTTCATCACCTTTTGATTGACCAAGACATTTCCTTCATCCAATAAATCTTTAATTCTCTTACGCGAAAAATTTAACTTTTCAGCTAATACTTTATCTAAACGATCCAATTTTGTATCTTCATCTATTTTTAGGATTCTTGTTTCCATTTCGCTTGCTCCTTCTTATCCTCTATAAACATACTGATTAATATTAATGCAATTCCTACTGTTATGCAAATGTCCGCCACATTAAATACGGGAAATGGATAACCAAAAATATAGAAACTAAAAAAGTCTCTAACATATCCTAGACTCATACGGTCAATAAAGTTACCAATAGCTCCTGAGAAAACTAAAGATAAACAAATTTGATAGCGTGAATCATTCGTTTTAAAAAACATATATACCATTGCAACTAGGGCAATTAGAGTTAGTGCTGCAAAAAAGCCCATTCCAGCTTGTGCAAACATACTAAATCCAGCTCCCGTATTTTGAACATATGTCAAGTAAAAGAAATGATTGATCATTTCCACGGTTTCATTTAATTTGATTGACTTCACAATAGCCCATTTCGTCCATTGATCTAATCCTAAAGTGACAAATACTATTAATAAGGATGCCACTACTGTTTTTCCTTGTTTCATCTTATATCCCCTTTTAAAACGATTTGTTTCTTCTATGTAAAAATAACATTTTGAAAAATAACCATACACTCATGCCAAGCGCAAAGATATATCCAAAAAAGCCAAGTGCAGGTATACCCATAATGGTCGGTTTCATTTTTGTTGTACAGATTAAGCTTGATCCTACAACCAAGGCTGCAATCAACACACATACAATCAAACGATTCACCATCTGATCAATCTTGGCAAGTG
>ENA-OUQF01000349-OUQF01000349.1-human-gut-metagenome-genome-assembly--contig:-NODE-349-length-37367-cov-36.117469_pt1 | contig 37367 bp, 40 predicted proteins | sample MGYA00237947_ERZ548826 | MGnify/ENA primary metagenome ERZ548826 (study PRJEB26490, sample SAMN05194701) | human gut metagenome | biome: terrestrial biome; feature: human-associated habitat; material... | reverse complement strand
GGGGCAAAAAGACGGCTGCGGCTCGCAGACACAATTGCGCGGTGTTGCCTTAATTTTGCAACAGCCTCGTTCAATTCTTTAGCAGCTCCTCGGAAAAGCTCTCGTAGATGGAGGCCGTGGTCGCCTCCGACTCATAGCCGATCCAATAGATGCCGTCGGCCGTGGTCACCTGCATGACCCGCTGAAAGGACCTGAAATTGCACAGCACATACTCCCCCAGCGCATCGTTTCTCCAAAGGCCGTACTTGAACTGCCTGTCCGACGTACCGGAGACGCACTCCCCGTAATCCGGGTCTTCGATCAGCTCCAGTCCCTGGATGGTGTCATAGGGGATGGCATGGCTTTCCCCATCGGGAAGCGTAAGGGTAAAAACCCCGTCGTCCCACGCCAGCATCTGAGAGGCCGTCTGCCTGCCCCTGAGCACGGGAAAAAGAAGAAAGACCGCCGCAAAAAACACCAGCGCAATCGCCATATTGGCCTTCCCCGCCTTCCGGCTGCGCTCAACCTCGCGGTCAAATAATGCATCTGCCATATTCTGCCTCCTACATGATCCATTTTGGTATTTCCGCATTCAAATCGGCATTCTGTTTCCGACCGATATGCCCATTATCAGTTACAATATACCATACGCAATACCGGCTTTCAAGAGAATCCTGTTCCCGTTCTTTTCTTGTTCATTGCAGCTCCTGCTCAAATGAACCTGGGAAAGCTCTGCGGCAGAGAAGTCCCTGCCTGCGAAGCAAAATGAGAAAGCAGTTTCCTTTTTAAGTAAAAACGCAAGCTGAATTTCCCACTTTTTCTCAAGAAATTTCAATGGAATAATTTCATATTGCACAAAATACATGTCGTTTTTTGCAGCATTTTATCCATGTCCTTTTGCGAAATTACTTTCGCAATACGGCATTGACGGTGGGAAATACGGGTGCTATATTGGGCTTACCAACAAAAAACAGGAGGATATACCATGAAAAAGATATTTGCGATCCTGCTATCCGTTGTGATGCTGCTTGGGATGCTGTCCGCAACGGCTTTCGCGGAGGGTGAGACGGAAACGGATGAGGTCATGATCCCCGTGGTCGTTCAGGTGCCGGAGGGCTGGGATGCTCCGAATCTGTGGGCCTGGGCAGACGACGGGACCAACGCCTTTGCGGCCTGGCCCGGTGAGGAAATGGAGGCTCTGGCAGAGGGCTGGTACTACACCTACGTTCCCGACTTCGTGCAGAACGTCATCGTGAACGCGAACCAGGGCACGGACGAGGCGGTTCAGACCGACGGCATCGCGGTGGAGGCCGGTAAGGAGGTCTGGATCACGGTTGCGGAGGATCAGACCGCGGCCGTCTCCTATGATGCTCAGCTGCGGGGCGAGATCCCTGCCTACGTGGAGAAGTTCGTGGTCCACGCCTATGTTCCCCTGTCCTGGAAAACCGTGAACCTGTGGGCCTGGTCCGCGCCGGACGGCACCAACGCTTTTGAAAGCTGGCCGGGCAAGGCCATGCGGGAGGGCGACAACGGCTGGTTCACCTGCAAGGCGCCCACCTGGGTCAATTCCCTGATCGTAAACGGCAACGACGGCACCGAGCAGACCGAGGACGTGAGCGTCGAGGGCAAGGAGCTGTGGATCACCGTTTACAAGGATCTGACCTATGAGCTGAGCTACGAGGATCCCGACAAGGCGGTGGACGACATCACCGTGCATGCACAGGTCCCCGCGGATTGGGAGGCTCCCAGCCTGTGGGCCTGGTCCGCGCCGGACGGCACCAACGCCTTCACCGCCTGGCCCGGCGAGGCGCTGACCAAGGACGGCGACTGGTACAGCATTCAGGTCCCCGGTTGGATCAACTCCGTGATCATCAACGCCAATGAAGGTTCCGTCCAGACCACCGACCTGTCCGTGGAGACCGGCAAGGATATCTGGGTCGTGGTAACGGATGCCGAGAGCGCTCAGGTGTTCTACGAGGAGCCGGCGTAACAGGCTCCCCCGCAAGAAAGAAACTTACTGTATCCCCCGGCGGGTACACGGCTGCCGTGTACCCGCTGACGGTCTATCAAGGAGGCCCTTATGAAACGGTTGATTACTCTGATCCTGTGCCTTTTAATGCTACTGAGTCTGACCGCCTGCGGCGGCAGCACTGACAGTGCGGACGCGAACAAGCTCGTCATCTGGCATGACAAGGAGGAGGCGGTGATCGCCGCCCTTTCCGATTATCTTGCCCAGGCCGCGCCGGACCTGGATGTTCAATTTGAGAAGAAGACCAGCCTGACCGATTCCCTGAAGCTGGTCGGCAATGACCCCTCCGCCGCCCCGGATCTGTTTCTGTTTGCCCACGACAAGATCGGTGTCTTTGCGGAAATGGGGATCCTGGCCCCGGTGGCGCCGCTGCTGGAGGACGGGACGCTGGATGCCTTCCTGCCCATGACCATTGACGCGGCCACCTACAAGGGCACCCTGTACCAGCTGCCGCTGTATTTTGAGACGCTGCTGTTCATGTACAACCGCCGCTACATGCGCGACGAGGAGGTCCCAGCCACAACGGAGGCGCTTTACAGCTACATGGAGAACAACACCGGGCGGGGCCGCTATGGCTTTGTGGAGCAGCACAGCACCGCCTACTACTGCGCGGCCTGGATCCATGGCTTCGGCGGCTCCATCATCGACAGCAGCGCGGTCCCCTTCCCGGATGAGCAGGCCGTCCAGGAGGCCCTGGCCTATCATCTGAAATTCGTAAAGCTGATGCCGGGCGAAACGGAATACAACACCGTCAACACCCTGTTCCTGGAGGGGAAGGCGGACGCCACCATCGGCGGCCCGTGGATGGTCCCCTCCGCCAGAGAAGCCGGGATCGACCTGGGCATCGCCCCCATGCCCACCGTGGATGAGACCGGGCTGGCCCTGGCTCCCTACTCCGGCGTACAGGGCCTCCACGTTCTGAAGGCCGCCGCCGAAAAGAAGACCGACGCGGTAAAGGCGCTGCTGTGCGCCCTGGCAAAGCCGGAGATCGGCACCTCCCTGGCTCTGGCCAGCGGATGCGCCCCGGCGAACAGCGAATGCTATGAGGATGCCCGGGTCGCGGAGGATCCCCTGGTCCAGGCCATGCGGCAGACGGCTGAGATCGCCGTTCCCATGCCCAACATCCCCGAGATGGATGTGATGTGGACGGTGGTCAGCAACCTGCTGACGGATGTGAACCTTTCCGGCAAGGATATTGCCTCCAGCTTCCAGGCGGCCAAGGCCCAGGCGGAAAGCCTGATCGCGGGAATGCATTAACAGGAGCGCACCATGGAGAAAAAGAAACGGAGGGAATGGATCCGCTCCTACGTCTGGTCAGCGCCGTCTTTGGTGCTGATCGGACTGATGGTGGTATTTCCGATCCTGTATACCTTCTATATCAGTCTGACCAATATGAACGTCTACCATTGGTTTGACTTTACCCTGGTGGGGCTGGACAACTACATCCGCGCGCTGTTCGTTTTCGACTCCGGCTTTCTGTCCGCGCTGCTGGCAACGGTCCTGTGGACTGTGGTGAGTATGGTCCTGCAGCTGGTCATTGCCTTTCTGCTGGCGAATCTTTTGAACATCCAAAAGCTCCGGCTGCGCAAGCTCTACAAAACGGTGCTGATGTTTCCCTGGGCCATGCCCGGATATGTGGGCATTCTGCTCTGGAAGACGGGGATGTTCAACACCCAGTTCGGCCTGCTGAACCAATGGATGAACAAGCTGGGGCTGGCGGCCGTCCGATGGCTGTCCTCCGATGTGTCGGCCTTCTTGAGCTGCACGGTGGTCAATCTGTGGCTGGCACTGCCCTTTATGATCATGATCATGGACGGGGCGCTGCAAAGCATTGACAGGAGCTACTACGAAAGCGCCATTCTGGACGGCGCGGGTGCGTTCGCACGGGCGAAATCCATCACCATTCCCGCCATGCGGCCCATCATTGCCCCGGCGGTGATCATCACGGTATTTACGACCTTCAAGCAGTTTGACGTCGTCTACCTGCTGACCCAACAGGCGGGCGCGAAGACCGGCTCCGGCTTCCACACCATCCTGACCTACGCCTACGAAAATGCGTTCATCACCAACAATTACGGCTATTCCTCCGCAATCTCCATGATCATTTTCGTACTGCTGCTTCTGTTCTCCGCCAAATTTCAGCTGAAGGAGGATGCCTGATGAACAAGCGAAAATGGAGCGAGGGCATCGGCCTGACGGCGCTGAATGTATTTTTCATCGGGCTGTGCTTTCTAACGCTGATCCCCATTCTCTATGCCCTGAGCGTCTCCCTGAACGGGTCCAACAGTCTGCTGAGCTCCGATTTCTCTTTCATTCCCAAGAATTTTACCCTCAAAAACTACCAGGAGGTCCTGTTTGGGGAGAACATTGCCCTTTGGTTCCGAAACACCATCTTTCTGGCGGTCATGACGGTGCTTTTCTCCCTTTGCGCGGCGGTCCCGGCGGCCTACTGCTTCTCCCGCCGCCGCTTTCCGGGCAGAAAAGCGATCCTGCGGTGCCTGGTGCTGCTCAATTCCTTCCCGGCGATCCTGTCCATGTTCGCCATCTACCGGCTTCTGCGGCCCATGGGCCTGGTCAATACCCGGCTGGGCCTGATCCTGGTCTACACCGGGACCATGGCGGTGTTCAGCCTTTGGAACACCAAGGGCTATTTTGACACCATCCCCACGGAAATCGAGGAAGCGGCCAGGATCGACGGTGCTTCCGACCTGCAAATCGTCCTGAAGATCGTCATGCCTCTGGCAAAGCCCAGCATCATCACCACCGCCCTGCAGGTGCTGATCTACGTGTGGAACGAATATATCTACGCCACCACCTTCCTGACCGGCGAACGGAAATATACGCTGGCCGCCGGACTGAACGCCCTTCAGGCAACGGAGATGACCGGCTCCTGGCCGGTTTTCGCGGCGGCGGCCATTACCGTCTCCGTGCCGGTGCTGGTGATCTTCTTCCTGTGCCAGAGGTATATGACCTCCGGGCTGACGGCGGGAGGTGTAAAGGGATGAAGCTGGATGCCATTCTGCACCTTCCCATGTCGGAATACTGCTGCGGGCTGGATGAGCGCCGCATCGTCTACCGGCTGCGCTGCGCCAGGGGAGATCTGAAGCAGGTGACGCTCTTCTATGCCGATACCGCGTGCAGGGTCGATCCCATCCTTTTTACCGCCGTCCCCATGAAAAAGCTCCTGTCGGATGCCTGCCACGATTACTGGCAGGTGATCGTGGACAGCCCCTATAACCGGGTCTATTACTATTTCCTGCTGGACGACGGCGAGAAAACAACGCTTTATTACAGCAATCTTTTTACGGACCGGCTTGCCCGGGATCGCTCGGAGTATTTCAAGCTCCCGTTCAACCACCGCAGCGACATTGCCCGTGTGCCGCAGTGGGTCAGAGACGCTGTTGTGTACAATATTTTCCCGGACAGCTTTGCCTCCGGCAAGTGCGAAATCGCCGGGCTTTCTCATCCGCGGCGCTTTGAGCAGCACACCGTACACGGGAAGCTGGGCGGAACACTGGAAGGCGTGACCCGGAATGTGGATTACCTGAAGACGCTGGGCATCAACTGCGTTTATCTGAACCCAATCTTTGCCGCCGGGGAATACCACAAGTACGATCTGCTGGATTACTATCACGTGGACCCCTGCTTCGGCGGAAACGAGGCATTCCGGGCCATGGTCAGCGCCCTGCACGCCGCTGGCATCCGGGTCATCATCGACGGCGTCTTCAATCACTGCGGCTGGCATTTCTTTGCCTTTGAGGACGTGGTCAGGAATCAGGAAAAATCTCCGTACAGGAACTGGTTCTATAATCTGACCTTCCCGGTGCATCGCCCCGAAACGCCGGAGGAAATTCCGGGCTACGCCTGCTTCGCCTATGAGCGGATGATGCCGAAATTGAATACCGCCGACCCAGAGGTGCAGAAATACTTCTGCGATGTGGGCGCTTATTGGGTGCGGGAATTCGGCATCGACGGCTGGCGGCTGGACGTGGCCAGCGAGATCAACGACGGCTTCTGGCGCGCGTTCCGCCGCGCGGTCAAGCGCGAAAACCCGGAGGCGCTGCTCATCGGCGAGGTATGGGAAAGCGCCGGCCACTGGCTCCAGGGAGACATGTTCGACTCCACCATGAACTACGACTTCCGAAAGCACTGCTGCGCGTTTTTCGCCGAAAAGCGCATTGACGCGGCGGAATTCTCCGGGCGCGTCACCGATATGCTCATGCGCTACCGCCTGCAAATGCTCCCCGCCCAGCTGAACCTGCTGGACAGCCACGATGTCAGCCGCTTCCTGTCGCTGTGCGGCGGAGATACCGCGGGCTACCGGCTGGCGGTCCTGTTTATGATGTGCTTTGTGGGGATGCCCACCGTGTTTTACGGGGACGAGCTTGGTGTCCAGGGCCTCCGCGAGGAGGAGTACCGCGCCCCCATGCCCTGGAGCGGCGGAGATCTTGCCCTGCTGGGCTTTTTCCGAAAGGCCATCGCCATGCGCCATGAGCTGCCTGCGCTGCGGGAAGGGGATTTTCAAATGCTGTCCGCCGACGAAGGCAGCCGTGTACTCCACTTCCGCAGAAGCACGCCGATGTGCTCCGTGACGGTTTCCGTCAACGCGGGAACCACCGATGCCGCGATCCCCGCCCAGGAGGGGAAGCCGTATTGGGCGGAGGGATTCCGGGACGGCATTCTGGCCCCCGGCGGTTTTTTGGTAACATCCAGTGCGGGAACCTGCGAGTAAATCTTGGAACTGTTGCCTTAAAACTTGCAAAAATACTTCCTCCCATAAGTTAGAAATAGCGGTAGAAATCACGAAATAATCGTGGTTTCTACCGCTGAGTTATTAGGATGATTTTATGGCAGCACCGCGCAATTGTGTCTGCGAGCCGCGGCCATCTTTTTGCCCCACTTCTTCAGTTTGAAAAACGAGAAATACATACAGTATTCCTTCGTTTTCCAAACTTTGAATTGAGCCAAAAATCCAGGCTGGGGCTTCTTGCCAAATTGTGCGGTGTTGCCTTATGAAAAGACTATTTTGCAACAGCCCCAAATTGTGATATACTGATAAAAAAAGGCGGTGAAAAATATGGGTGTTACCATCAAGGACGTGGCCCGGGCGGCGGGCGTTTCCATTTCGACGGTCTCCAAGGTCCTGAACGGACATTACAGCATTTCCGAGCAAACGGCGCAGCGGGTCCGCGGCATTATGCGGGAAATGAATTACTACCCCAATGCCAACGCCCAGAGCTTTGCCAGCGGCTCCAGCCACTGCGTGGTGCTGCTGGCAGACCTGGCCCCCAACGCCGCCTTTCAGAACCCGCACATGTTTGAGATCATCGCCGGTCTGGAGGAGGCGCTGTGCAAGCGGGGCTACCGCCTGATCCTGCGGGGCACGGACGCGACCTCCGCCTGCGGCATCGCGGAGGAGATCATCTCCCGCCGCAGCGCGGACGCCATTGCCATTCATGTCGGCGTCATGTCCCACCCCCTGGCCGCCGTGCTGACCCGGCTGCAATTTCCCCACATGGTCCTGGGCGCGCCGGACTTTGACAGCCAGGCTTGCTGGATCGACAACAGCAACACCTACTCCGGCACCGTGGCAGCCGGCTACCTCCTGTCGCGGGGATACCAGCGCATCGCCTTCATCGGCGGGAAGTCCTATGATCTGGGCTCCGCTCTGCGCCTGCAAGGGGTGAAGCAGGGCCTGTCCAACGCGGGCAGGCGGCTGGAGGATCAATATATCTGGCTGGGGGAATCCACCCGGGCAGACGGCCTGCGGATGACGGAAGGCCTTTTGAGCCAGAAGGAGCTGCCGGACGCCATCATCTGTGCCAACAACTATATTGCCCTCAGCTGCGTGGACGCGGTCCTGAAAAAGGGCCTGCGCATCCCCGGGGACATCGGCATCATGGCCTTTGACGACTACCCCTTCTCCCGCATCATCGAGCCGCCGCTGACCGTCGTGGACATCAACGTCCGGGACATGGGGACCCAGGCCGCAAAATTCCTGACAGACATCATCCGCCACCCCAACATGCAGATCCAGACCTACATCACCACCTCCAACATCATCGCAAGAGCATCAACGCGGTAAAACCGGTGCGGCATAACGCGCCGGGATGCCCCCGGCCGCGCTAATGCGTTCAGCCAGCTTTCCATGCCCGCATGATATAAGCCGCGGATCTTGGTTACATGGCTACACCTTAACATGAGGCTGCTGCAAAAACGAACTTTGCAGCAGCCCCTAAAAATATTACGTCACTTTTTGAGAATGCGACTTACAGCAGCCTTTTCAGTTTTAGTCAAGCCAGAACTCATCCAGCAGTGCCTGCACTTTTGCATTTGCCTCGTTCAAAGCCGTTTCGGGGTCCTTTCCATTAAGGACGACCTCGTCGATGGCATCCAGCATGATCTGGCGGTCAGCGGATTCATCCACATAGAAATAGCTGGTCGCGTACTCAAGGGCACTCAGGAAAGGTTTCAGAGTCGGGTCGCTCTGGAATGTCTCATTGTCCGCAATAGATTTCCGCGCGCCGATTTCTCCAACTTCCTCCGTCCAGCGTTCCATGACCTTCTCAGAAGCCAAGAATTCCAGGAATTTCAAAGAGGCATCATACTTGTCTGGGTCAGACTGGGTCAGCGCGGTAATACCGTTGGTCCAGAAGGAACCAAAGGAGCCCTTATTCCCGTTGTACGCAGGCAGCTCCATCACGCCCCACTCAAAGTCACTTACGCTGGAGCGCAGCGTTCCCAGGCGATAGGAGCCGTCGACATGGAAATAGGCCTTTCCGCTGGAGAAAGCAGTCACGTCATCCGTGTAGAAGTTTTTCACACCAACCTTCAGGTCAGTGTTCAAACCAATAAAGAACTTAAATGCTTCCAAGCATTCGGGGCTGTTCCAGCTGGCAGTCTTTCCGTCCTCAGAAAGAGGCGTTCCGCCGAACTGAGTCATCAGGACAGGGCGCACCCAGGAGTGATACTGGCCATCGGGCTGCCAGGTGCAACCCGCAACTTCCAGCGTATCACCGTTCCATTTCGCCAGATCCGAGGCCATCTGTGCCCAAGCCATCAGTTCAGTGGGGATGTCTTCAATTGCGATCCCTGCTTCATCCAGGAGTGTTTTGTTATAGAACAGGGCCGTTGCACGCACAGCGGTAGGAATGGTGTAGTACGCACCCTCAATTTTGTTGATCTGTGCCATCGGAGTAAAGTTCTCTTCAATGTCCTTCGCAAAAGATTCCGGGAGGGAACTCAGCACGCCGGACTTTACATATTTGGGCACCCAGCCATAGAACATGTTGATAATATTGGGGCCCTCACCCGTCGTCGCGGCAGCGGCCAGCTCTGCCGCCAGCTTCTGCTCATAGTCCGCATAGGGGAAAGTCTTGTGGACAACTTTGATGCCAGGGTTAGCCGCTTCAAATTCAGGGATCAGCTCGTCAACCAACTTGACCTTGGATTCATAGGCATACTGCCAGTACTCAATCGTAATCTCTTTCGCATCGCCACTGGCAGGCTGTGCCGATGCTTCCGTGGGGGCAGCAGTCGACGGTTGACTGCTCTCAGATCCACATCCAGCAAATAATGTGGATAAAATCGCCATTGTCAAAAGAACCGCAAAAAACTTTTTCATACTGTTTCCTCCTGATTGTTTTTATAAGTGTGGTTTTTCAGCGCATGGATCACTGCGCCGAGAGCACCACCGTACTCACCCGTTTGGTTGTGCTGCAAGGATACTTGGTTGTGGACCAAGCGCTTGAGCCTTGCAGAGAGCTGCTGATTTAAAAAGTCCCATTCTTTTGTAATTCCGCCCGCAATAACCACTGTTTGCGGATTCAGAATTGTTACAATATTGGCAATACCAACTGCCAGGTAGTCCATTTTCTGGCAGATAAAAGATTGCGCCGCTGCATCACTGGAGTCTTTGAAACGCTCGTATATCTCCGCTACGGTCGCCCGGCTGTTAATACTGGCGCGGTAATCCCGTTCGATTGCAGCCGCAGAAGCCTTGGATTCAAAGCTCCCAAATTCATCAAAGGATCTTGCCTGTCCCTGCAAGTCTTCCAAGAAAACCATATAGCCGATTTCTCCAGCCGCAAGGTCTGACCCTTTATAAATCTGACCGTTAATTACAATGCAGGAGCCAATTCCAGTCCCAATCGTGATGAATACATAATCAGAGACACCCCGGCAGCATCCGCATTCCCCTTCTGCGATTGCCCAGCAGGCCACGTCGTTTTCAACGGATACTTCAATCCCGACGCGTGCGGACAGTTCTCTTTTTATATTCCTCTCCCCTGCGAAGATCGCCGGGGCGGTATGGATACTCCCCGTTTCAGGATCCACGGTTCCCGGGAACCCCAGACCAACATGAGTTATACCTGGAAAAAGCATCCTACTTTCGGCTATCAAGTTATCTAGGAATTCAACGATATCCAACGATTTCTCTGTGGCTAACTCCCAGCCCTTTAAAATATGAAGTTCCGTATCAACAACGCACAGTTTTGTATTTGTACCGCCGACATCAATTCCTAAATACACCCAACTCACCGCCAATTACTGATCGATCAGGCGACTCACTGCCTCTGTCAAAGCCTCATGCGCCCTTTCATATTTATTTTTGGTTTCCCGCAAAACGTTCATTTCCTCCGCATAGTTCTTCAGGCGCTCTTTATACATCCCCTCCGCGACCTTTGGGGAAGGGCCTCCGACGATGCTGCGAATTTCAACAAAATGGACCGGATCCAATGCCAACTTAATAACATCCGCGTCAATCTCGACCTGCCGGCCCAAAACCTCACGGCTGACTTGATTCAGGAAATCCTGCGTAATATTGTCTGCTGTCAAATTCTCACCATAGAGCTTCCGAACGATCGCGCTGGTGATACTATGGCCCTCGCGGAAAGACAGGCCGACCTCACGTACAAGAGTGTCCGCAAGCTCCGTAACCGTGATAAAATTCTCGTGGGCACGCTGCAGCAGCAGCGCTTTGTTGATCCGCATTGTCCCGAGCACATTGGCCGTCACATCCATAGCACGCACGATGTAGCCCACAGAGCGGTACAGATGCTCCTGAAGCTCTTCTTCACTGTCTACGATATCGCCATAGGGTGTATTATGCATAATGGTGAAAATCGCCTGTGCCTCTGCCATGGCCTTGCTGATGATGGGCCGGCAATGCTCCAAAGACGAAGGGTTGCGTTTCTGCGGCATAATGCTGGATTTCTGGACATAGCCATCCGCGAGGTAGAAAAAACCGAACTCCTTTGTGCAGTAGTCCAGCACATCTTTCATAAAGCGGGACATATCCACGGCCAGCACCTGCAATACACCGGCGAACTCCATCGTATGGTCGGCAGCAGCAATGCAATCATAACTGTTCTCCAGCAGGCCATCAAAGCCAAGCAGCTCGCTGACACGCTCCCGGCTAATGGGGAATCCCGTCGTCGTAATGGCCGCCGCACCCAGAGGCGAACGATTGATGGACTTTTCCACCGCCGTCAGCCGTGTCATGTCTCTCGTAAGCACATCATACATGGAAAGCAAATAATGAGCCAAAGTGGACGGCTGCGCCGGCTGCGTATGCGTATACATTGGCATGACCGTATCAAAGTTTTCGCTGATCAGCGTGAGCAGTGTGTCCTTCAGCCGCAGGATACTTGCCTTGACCTTAACCAACTCCTGGCGCATGACCATGCGGAACTCGCCGACTCCTATGTCATTGCGGCTTCTCGCCGTATGGACTCGTCCGGCAAGAGTTGAACCGATCTTTTCCTCCAATGCTTTCTCAAACATGAAAAACATGTCCTCGAAATGCGGGTCATATTCCCGCTCCTCGAAGGGGATCTGCTCCACCTCAAGGATTCCCTTGAGAATTGTTTTGGTGTCCTCCGGCGTGACCAGGCCCTGTTCACTGAGCATTATCACGTGGGCCTTTGTCATTTCAATAAAGCAGCGGAAATAGTACTCCTTCTGAATATCAAAGATAGGGGCCAGCACGTTTTTCTGGAAGCTCAATGCCGGAAATTGCGTCCCGTCAACGGCTTCAATTTCTGCTTTTGTAATCATGTTTTCACTCCTTCATTTCAATACCTAACCTTTGATTGAGCACCAGATAGGTTCCGCCGAGCGTAATGGCATCCTCTCCCAGATACGAAAACCTTATATCACAGGGCATCGGGCAGAGCTGATGTACCTGGCGCTCAAAATACGCTCCAATCGCCGCTTTGGCATGGCGAAACCGGCCACTAACGATGATCACGGAGGGATTCAGCAGCAGGATCGCATTTGTAATGCCCATAGCAAGCGTATCGCACATGGCATACAGATCCTGCATGATCGCGGCATTTCTTTCCGCCAACGCAATCACCTGTTCGAATGGTGCACAGTATTTTTCCTCAAGCCGCCGTACGGAAGTTATTTCCTCGAAATAGCCGAAATCATCCAAGGTGTACGGCCGCTCCCGATAGGCTCGCTTATCCACCGCCATAAAACCCATTTCGCCTGCAAGTCCCATTGCTCCGTTAATGAGCTTGGAATCGACGATCGCCGCGCTGCCAATGCCACTGCTTATCCATACGCACAGGAAATCCGTCTGCTTCTGTGCGCACCCCCTCCAGCGCTCTCCATAGGCCATATTGTACACGTCGCGCTCTACGAAGACGTCCATTCCCAGTTCCTGAGAGAACTTTTTGCCTAAATTAAGCTTTTTTGCATCAAAATAGGGGGAGAAAACTACTTCATTATTGCGAATATTCCCCGGGACTGAAATTCCAACGCCAAGGAAGCGCGCGCGTCCAAACTCTTCTATCGCCCTCCGGCACAACCCCACCGTTTCATCGATCATCTGGGAAAAGTCCTCGTAATACTGCTTTAAAAAAGGGTACTTGCATCTGATCTCGCCAGTAATGTCAACGATCTGCACAATGGGATCGCCCGGCCTTACAAGAATCGAGATTACAAGGCAGGCCTCTGAATTCAGGCAAAGATTGACCGGTTTCGGTCCGCCCTTCGGCGATGCCTCCGAAACGCCCTTTTCCAGTAATATTCCCTGACGCAGAAGTTCGTCTACGCTGTACGTCACTGCAGCGCGGGAAAGGCCGGTAGCCTGGGCAATGTCTTTTCTGGAAAGCATCTTTCTGCTAAAGAGGGCAGACAGGACCTTTTTTGTACTTTCATTTGCAACGGTCATTTTCAAGGTCTGAATTCACTCCAAATGCGCTCGATATTACCCGAAAAAATCAGGTTGACATCCTCATCCTTAAAGCCAAGCTCGAAACAATCACGAATTTGTGCATCAAAGTACTTCATGACGAAGCCTCTGGGAAACCAGGAGCCATCTGTACCGAAGATGATGCGCTCCGGGCCGATTGTTTCATAATATCTACTCAGGAGATCCTTCACTGTGATCTTATAGGGCATCCATCGGGTCCACTGATTGGAGCCGGATGTGTCAATGCATACATTGGGGCAAACCCAGCACAGCATGAAGGTATCCTCCAACTGGCCGCACCCGAAATGAGGGACAATAAATTTGACCCGTGGAAACGCCTTTGCCACGTCATGGATAATGGCCGGTGAGATATTAATGTGATGAGAAATGCCGCCTGCGGCGCCCATAATGCCGAAATGGAACAAGATGGGAATATTATGTCTTTCGGCGGTCTCCCACAGAGGCCACAATTCCTTACTATCCAGAGGGCGATCCAGCTGCGGGCCCAGGATCTTCATTCCGCGCAGGCCCTTGTTCACAATGGCGTCCTCAAGCAATTCGGCGGCATTGGGCGCAAATGGATCGTGGTACGCATATCCCACGAAGCGGCCTTTCCCCAGCTCAACAATTTTCTGCATGCTGTCATTGGAGTTCTCCATAGAGCCAGCAGTGACAAAGCACAGCTTATCCACGCCTTTCTCATCCATGTCCTTGAGCCAAAGGGCAACGCTTTCCTCAATGGTTTCAGGCACAGGGGCTTCTGGTGGAAAGCCCCAGGCTTTTTTCCACTGATCCGTCTGATATTGGCTCATTTCGCGCACCAGCTGCTGCGTTTCCGCTCCGTTCTTTTTCGCCATGGTGTTGTTGACATTGCTGATCTCTGTTCCCTTTACCATAAAGTGAACATGAGAATCATAGACGCGAATACCATTGATCATTCTTTTTACCTCCTCTTTCTACCCTTTTACACCAGTAAGTTGAATTCCTTCAATGATCTGCTTTTGGAAAATCAGGAAAATGACCAAGACCGGCAATGTCGCGATGGATGCGCTGGTCATAATCAGATCCCACTGATTCAGCATTTCACTGGAAAACTGCGCAACACCGACAGTAATTGTATACATGCTTTTATCGTTCAGGACGATGACAGGCCACAAAAAGCTGTTCCAGCATCCGAGGAATGTAAAAATCCCCAAGGCGGACAGGGCCGGTTTCACAAGCGGAAGAGCAATTTTTCGATAAATTGCGAGCTCACTTAAGCCATCGATGCGGCCTGCGTCCAGCAGATCCGTAGGAACACCAGTAAAAAACTGCCGCATCATAAAGATTCCGAAGGCACTCATCAGCCCTGGGAAGAGTAGGGAGAACAGTGTATTTGTCAATCTGAGCTTTACAACTGAGAGATACCACGGAATAATCATCATTTCCGTTGGGATCATCAATGTTGACAGGATCAAGAGGAATATGAGTTCTTTTCCGCGGAAATGGTACTTTGAAAACACATAGCCGACCAAAGGGTCGAAAATCAGTACAGAGGCAGTAGTAATGCCGGAAACCAGGAAACTGTTCCAGAACCACAAAAGGAATGGAGACGCCCCCAGGATCTTTTTGTAGTTTGCGATAGAGAAATGCTTGGGGATCAAACTCATGGAATATACTTCCGACCCGACTTTAAAGCTCGTGGCAACCATCCACAGGAAGGGAAAAACCATAATAAAGCCGCACACAGAAAGAATGATATACGCTGCGGTCCTTTTAAATCTTTTCCTCGATTTCATAGGCCTCTCCTAATCTGTTTCTCTGTTCAGCACCTTCATTTGGAAGATGGTGATCAGCATAATAATGACAAACAGCACAACGGTAATCGCACTGGCACGTCCCATTTTATAGCGTTTGAAAGCAGTCAGATAGATTTCCAGGACCAAGCTGGTGGTGGACTTCAACGGTCCTCCCTCAACGCCCGCAATGTTATATACCTGGGTAAAGACCTGCAATGTGCGAATCGTGCCCATCACCGCAATATAAACAAGCGTCGGATTCAGTTGGGGGACTGTGATATGCCAAAACTGCTGCCAAGAAGATGCTCCGTCCATCTGAGCAGCCTCATAATAGGTCTGGGGGATCTGCATCAATCCCGCAAGCATGATTATCGTATTAAACCCAATACTCGCCCAAATCACATTTGTCATAATGACCAAAATCGACTGTGACGTGGAATTCAAGAACTGCTGTGCGGGCAGTCCCAATGCCTTGAATATCATATTGATGACGCCACCGTTGGCCATGAACATCCATTTCCAAACCCAGGAAATGGCTACCACGCTGGTAACATAAGGGATGAAAACCAGCAGCCTGAAAAAGCTGCGTCCCTTTACGATCTCATTGAGCAGGAGCGCCAAAATCAAGCTCAGGACGGTCATCACCGGGACACAGACGATCACATACTCAAAAGTGTTGATAAGTGCCGCAGAAATCGCGGGGTCCTTCATAATAGCCTTATAGTTATCCAAGAAAACAAAGCTTTTTTGCGGACTTAGCAAATCCCACTTCATAAAGCTCAGGACAAACGAAAAGATTGTCGGCAACGCCCTTGTAATTACAAAATACAGGACAGGGATAGCGATAAATTTGTAGGCAGTACGCTCTCTTGCTTTTCCAAGGGGTGTCAGTTTTTTATCCTTTATGGACCGCGATGCCAATGCAACCATCTCCCGTATAATTAAGTTAGTTGATTCATTTAATTAACTAACCAGATTATATCATAGACCAGTTCAAATGTCCAGGTTATTTTTGCAAATTGCACAAGTTCTACGCTTTCTACAAAAAACAGTAGGTCAATTTGTACATTCCCGAAAACATAATTGGTTGTCAAGGCTCAAATATAGCATTTCCCGCTTCATATTTTCGGCTAGTGCAGACATGTCTTGCCACAACCAAAACTTCCAATCAAAACAGTACATCAATATAGTCTCCTTCTCAATTCTAAGGCAACACCGCACAATTGTGTCTGCGAGCCGCAGCCGCCTTTTTGCCCCACTTCTTCAGATTGAAAAACGAGAAATACATACAGTATTCCTTCGTTTTCCAAACTTTGAATTGAGCCAAAAATCCAGGCTGGGGCTTCTTGCCAAATTGTGCGGTGTTGCCCTAATTTTCCGCCCCATTACATATTTCCCCTTTTCCTGCAAATACTTCTTCTGGAGCAACACGCGCGATATGCGCTTCAAAGGAGAAGAAATTATGAAGGCAACAGGCATTGTACGCCGGGTGGACGATCTGGGGCGGATCGTGATCCCGAAGGAGATCCGAAGGACCCTGCGCATCCGCGAGGGTGACCCGTTGGAGATTTATACGGAGAAGGATGGCGGGGTGATATTTCGGAAGTATTCGCCGATGGGGGATCTGCAGGAGTTTGCGTCGCAGATGTGTGAGTCCATTGTGGCAGCCACGGGGCATATTGCGGCGGTGGCGGATCGGGACAGCATTATTGCGCTGCATGGCGCGCCCAAGCGGGATCTGATGGACAAGCCCAATTCCCCTGAGCTGGAGCGGATCATGGAGCAGCGGAAGAACTATTTATATCAGAGCGGCGAATCCCCCATCCGGGCGGCGGACGGAACGGACAAGTACCATCTGGGCGCGGCGGCCCCCATTCTGTCCCAGGGGGATCTGATGGGGTGCGTCATGCTGCTGCTGGGCGAAAACGACTCCCCACTCCAGGATTCCGACCGCACCCTGGCGCGGACGGCAGCCAGTTTTTTGGGCATGCAGCTGGAAAGCTGACCCTTTATATGCAGCACAGCGGCGCAGACCCCGACGGAGGGTTTGCGCCGTTGAAGCTTCCTCTTGACATTGCATTTTCGCTTGGCTATAATTGGTGTACATACAACGATGTACATACAACTAACATGGTGGAGGTGTACATATGGACATCACCCAACGAAAAATCACGAAGATCGCCCGGGAAGCGGAGAAGCTGGTGCTGCTGACCCTGCGGGACGAGGGGGTCGGAACGGCGGAGATCGATCTGATCCACGCCCTGCGCCATGAGCCGGGCTGCACCCAGGCCAAGCTTGCGGAAATTCTGCACGCGGACAAGGCTGCCATCGCCCGCAGGACGAAGAATCTGGAGGCAAAGGGCTTCCTGGTGCGCAGGGATGACCCGAGCGACCGGCGCAGCCAGCTGCTCTTCCCCACCCCGCAGGCAGAAGCATTGAAATCCTCCAAAGCGGAGATCGAGGCGGGCTTTTATGAATACCTGACCTCCGCGCTCACTGCGGAGGAGGCGGCGACCTTTGGGGCGATGCTGGACAAGCTCTATGCCGCGTCGAAGGCCGAGAGCCGGGCAGGCTTTCCCCACTTCATTCATCGCTGAAAGGAAGTGACGGGGGAATATGGAAACAAAAAAGGCATTTACCCCTGACAGGATTGGCTCCTATTTCCGGGCCGAATGGCTGTCGCTGACCTTTGTCACCCTTTCGGGGCTGTTTTACAATGTGGGCCTGTTGGCCACCCCCTGGTTCGAGGGACGGCTGGCGCAGTGCCTTGCCGATATTCTGGGCGGCAATGAAACCGCCGGAAAAATGGCGGTGCTGGTGCTGGCCTATCTGGCGGTCACGCTGGCCGTGCAGGGGGCGCGGTTTATCAAGCGCTTTTACGTCCGGCGCTTTGCAAACAACATCAACCGCAGGATGAAGGGCATTCTCTATGCCAATCTGGTGCGTCAGAGCCGGGCCTCCCTGGAGCAGGAGGGGGCCGGAGAACTGATGACCAAGGCCATCTCCGATGTGGACGACTGCGTGGAGGGAATGCGCAAATTCACCACCGAGGTATTCGACACCGGCGTGGTGATGGTCAGCTACGCGGTCATGCTTCTGGTATACGACTGGCGCCTGGCCCTGCTGAGTCTGCTCTTTACGCCGATTTCCTACGTCTGCGCGGCGTGGATGAAAAAGCCCGTGCAGCAGGCGGGGGCGGCCTATAAAAAGGCGGCGGGAGCGCTGAGCGCCGCCACCTTGGACCGGGCCGGGAACGCCGTGACCTACCGCATTTACGGCTGTGAGGAAGCGACCGAGGCCCGCTATGAGCAGACGCTGGGAGACTATGAGCGGACCGCCGTGCGCTCCAACGTGTGGCAGTCCGCGCTGCCGCCGCTGTATCTGGCGGCGTCGGAGGCGGGGGTGCTGTTCATCCTGTGGTTCGGTGCGAAAAATGTGCTGGGCACCGGGTGGCGCGCATGGGATATTGCGGCCTTCACCACCTTTCTCTCCTGCTTTACCAAGCTGACGGTGAAATCCTCCAAGGTGGCAAAGCTCTTCAACTCCGTGCAGAAGGCCGAGGTCTCCTGGAAGCGGATCCGGCCGCTGATGAAATCACCGGAGCCGCTGGAGCCCCTTCATGTTCCCGCGCCGGCGGACGTGACTCTTGAAAAGCTCTCCTTTGCCTATACCCAGGAGCCGATCTTCTCCAACCTTTCATTGACGGCCCATCCCGGCGACATCATCGGCGTGACCGGGCCGGTGGCCTGCGGCAAATCCACCTTTGGCCGGGTGTTCCTCTGCGAAGCGCCCTATGGCGGCTCCGCCCGATTCGGCGGAACGGAGTTTTCCCACCTTACGCCCCGGCAAATCGCCGCCACGGTGGGGTATCTGGGACATGACCCGGAGCTGAGCAGTGACACGGTGCAAAGCAATGTTCTATGCGGCAGCAATGAGGACGCTCTGGTCGATCTCTCCGCCACCGCGCTGAAGGACGAGGTGCTCAGCATGGAGGATGGCCTGGATACCATCATCGGCAGCAGCGGCGTCCGCCTGTCCGGCGGGCAGGCACAGCGGCTGGCGCTGGCCCGGACGCTGGCGCACCCCCGCCCGGTGCTGGTGCTGGACGATCCGTTTTCCGCCCTGGATCGCAAAACCGGGGATACGGTGTTTGCAAACCTGCGGGAATACGCAAAGGACAAGGTCGTTTTCCTGATCTCTCACCGGCTGTACCACTTCCCGCAGATGCGGCAGATCATCTTTATGGAGGACGGAAGGGTCGAGGTCGGGACGCATGATAAGCTGATGGCGTCCATACCGGCGTATCGCCATCTTTATGAAAGCCAGACAGGAGGGGATTGCCATGAAGCGCAGGAATAATACCGGGGTATTCGCCGCCCTGCGAACGGCCGCGCTGACCCATCGCTTGCTCACCATCGGGACGCTCCTGTGTGTCGCAGCGTCGGTGGTTGCGTCCCTGGTCCCGCCGCTGCTGCTGGCCCGCGTTATCGACCGGCTGACCGGGGGACTTCCGCTGGCATTTGCCGCAGTGCTCCTCTATTTTGGCAGCCTTGCCCTGGAGGGGGCGCTGTCCTCCGCCCAGGAGACGCTGCTGGTGCTTTTCGGGCAAAAGATGACCCACGCGCTGCGCTCGGAAATGTCCCAGAAGCTTACGCACCTGCCTGCCGGGACGCTGGTGAGCCAGGCCCCCGGCGAGGTGGCCGCCCGGTTTTCCGGGGATGTGGATACCGTGGAGGCACTGTTCACCGCCGGCATCATCAGCATGGTGGCGGACGCCTGCCGGATTATTTCGATCCTGGTGGTGATCGCGGTAAAGAACATGGGCCTGGCGCTGATCCTGCTGGTGGTGCTGCCATTCCTTGCCCTCTTCACCCGCCACGTGCAGGAACGGATGCTGGCCGCTCAGCTGGAAAACCGCCGGGCCGTGGCCGCCGTGTCCGGGCAGGTGCCGGAGACGCTGCACAACATCCGCACCATTCACGCTCTTGGGCTGGAGGGCTACATGGAGCAGCGCTATGACCGGCGCATCGGCGAAAGCTACGCCGCCATGGAAAAGACGAACTTCTACAACGCCGTCTACTCCCCCGTGGTGCTGCTGCTGAACGCCGCCGTGGTGGGCATCGTCATGCTGCTCTCCGCCTCCGGCCGGGCGAAGGTACTGACCCTGTTCGGTATGTCGGTGGGCACCTCGGTGGCCGTGATCAATTACATCTCCCGGATTTTCGCCCCCATTGAGAGCCTGGGCACGGAGATCCAGACCATCCAGTCGGCCATGGCGGGCGTCAAGCGGATCGATGCCTTCCTGAGCCAAACGGAGCGCGCTATCCCGCCGGAGCGGGAGAAAGCCGCCCGTGGGGACGTGGTCCTTTCCCATGTGACCTTCGGCTACGAAGAAAAGCCTGTGATCCAGGACTTTTCCATGACGGTGAAGGAGGGGGAGCAGGTCACGCTGGTGGGCCGGACCGGTGCGGGAAAGAGCACCCTCTTCCGCCTGCTGCTGGGGCTTTACCCGCCGGAGGCCGGAACCATCACCATCGGCGGCGTGGAGGTTTCCAAAATCACCGACCGGGAGCGGCGGGCCTGCATCAGCTGTGTGGAGCAGCATTTCTCCCGGGTGCCGGGAACAGTCCTGGAACAGATCACCCTGGGTGACCCCCGGATCACGGAGGAAATGGCGCGAAACGCGGCCAGGCTGGCCGGGATCGACGAGGCCATCGCCTCCCTGCCCGACGGCTACGCCACCGAATGCACCGACGGGATGTTCTCCCAGGGCGAGTGGCAGCTTCTGTCCATTGCCAGGGCTGCGGCAGCCGACCCGGCGGTGCTTCTGCTGGACGAGATCACCGCCAACCTGGACGCTGAAACCGAGGCCCGGGTACTGGAAGCGCTGCACCGCGCCTCCGAAGGGCGCACCGTGCTCTCCATCTCCCACCGGGTCTACCAAAGCCTGGGCGGCAGGACGATAGAGATCAAGGCAATTACATAAACAAGCAATTCCCCCGATGCTTTCAGGCTGCATCGGGGGAATATTGTTATCGCTCAAAAAGTTCCCTTGGCGTAGAGCTTGGGGAAGCTGCGCCGATCCAGGGGGTAGACCAGGGCGTACAGTACGATGCCCACCAGGCCGATTCCCATAAAAATCAGCCACAGCAGGTGATACTGTCCCTCCGCCGCCATGAGCACAAAGCTGATCAGGTATTGGTTAAGGGTTTGAAAAACAGAATACAGCACATTGCCGATGCCCCCGATGCGGCCCCGGTGAGAAGCCGGAACCCGGCGGGAGGCATAGGGGTTCGTGCCCAGCACAGCCACGACCTCCCCCAGCGTGTACACAAAGATACCGGCATACAGCACCCACATTGCCCCGCCCCGCAGGAACAGCGCCATGCTGCCCAGGAAAAAGGAGACCCGGCGTAAAATGCCGGGTCTCCCATGGTGCCCCCTTATTCCCTGCCGGTGCAGTAGATGCTCTCACCGGCTCTGGCCATGCCGTGGATGTTGCCGCAGCGGAGGTTGTCTCCGGCCTGGGCGTTGCCGCCCACGTCGCCGCAGGTGATGCTGTCCCCTGCCCTGATGCTGCCGCGGACGGTGCTGCAGGTCACGCCGTCACCGGCCTGCACATCGCCGCCCACATCGCCGCAGATCACACCGTCACCGGCCATGATGCTCCCGTGGACGGTGGTGTTTGTGCATTGGACGGAGAATTCCGACTGGATGGTATCCACCGTGCCGCTGAAGTCCAGCCGAACGCTGCCCCGCTCCGCTCCGCCCCGGGGGATGTCCTGGTGCTTGATCAGCCTGTGGCCCAGGAAGCACACGGCGCGAAGGTCGTTGTCGTCCGGCCAGGGCAGCTCCGCGGGCGCGCTCTGGGGTCTGCCGAACAGCTCATCCAGGGTGATCCCCAGCAGGTCCGCCAGGGCGGGCAGCTGCATAATGTCCGGGCAGCACTGATCGCTCTCCCACTTGGATACCGCCTGATTGGTAATGCCCAGCTTCTGTGCCATGGCCTCCTGGGTCATCCCCCGCTCCCGCCGGAGCTGGGCGATCCGCTGGCCGAAATAAATCTGTTCCATATCAAATACCGCCTTTTTATTCATTTCGTTTTTCTCGAGCGCTCTGCGACCAGCATAGTGGAAATGGGTCAAAAAAGCAAGTGTTTCGTAGTTGGAGGGTATCCAACCTGCGGTTGGACGCAGTTTCAAACAGTGTTTTTACCTCAAATTTCTGGTAAATGCTGCCATATGGTTCCCATACGGTCCTTTATTATTTATGGATATTTCATAAAGATTGATAAAACGCGAAAATAACGCTTTACTTCTTTAGCGAACTAAAGTATAATACAGCCATCAAATGAAATACGCCCTCTGCGGAGGGCAAAAAAAGGAGAAATGAATTATGAAAAAGCTTACCGCACTGCTGACCGCTCTGGTAATGATGATGGCCCTGGCGCTGCCCGCTTTTGCCGCCGATCCTGCCGACTCCGAGTACGTCAAGGAAAAGGGCACCCTGGTGGTCGGCATCACGGATTTTGAGCCGATGGACTTCAAGGACGAGGACGGTAACTGGATCGGCTTCGATGCCGACATGGCCGCCGCCTTTGCCGAGTACCTGGGCGTGGAAGTGGAATTTGTGGAAATCGAGTGGGACAACAAGGTGCTGGAGCTGAACTCCAAGAGCATCGACTGCGTGTGGAACGGCATGACCCTCACCGATGAGGTCACCTCCTCCATGGCCTGCTCCAACGCCTACTGCAACAACGCGCAGGTGGTCATCATCCCCGCCGAGCTGGCCGACCAGTACCAGACCGCTGAGGACTGCGCCGACCTGGTGTTTGCCGTGGAGGCGGGCAGCGCCGGCGAGGCGGAGATCACTGCCCTGGGCTATGAGTGCACTCCGGTGCAGTCCCAGGCCAGCGCCCTGATGGAGGTTGCCGCCGGGACCTGCGACGCCGCCGTGATCGACTCCCTGATGGCCGCCGCCATGGTGGGCGAGGGCACCAGCTACGAGGACCTGACCTATACCGTCCAGCTCAACAGCGAGGAATACGGCGTGGGCTTCCGCAGCGATTCCGACCTGGCCGAGGCGCTGAATGAATTCTTCCTGGCCGCCTACGCCGACGGCACCATGCAGGAGATCGCCGAGACCTACGGCGTCCAGGCCGCGCTGATCGAGCAGAAGTAAAAAGGCCGTAACAAACAGAAAATACCGCAGGAACGACCGCCCAGCTTTCCCGGGCGGCCCGTTTCTGCGTAAAAGGCGGGTATACTATGGAAACATTTCTCCGGCAATTTCCCATTGTTTTTCAGTCCCTGAATATCGGCTTTCTGCAAACCCTGCGGCTGTTCGCGGTGACGCTGCTGGGGGCGGTGCCCCTGGGGCTGGTCATCATGTTCGGCTCCATGTCGAAGTTCAAGCCCCTGAGCATCCTGACCAATCTCTTCGTCTGGGTCATTCGGGGCACGCCGCTGATGATCCAGCTGCTGATCATCTATTATTTCCCCGGCCTGGTGCTGAAGGTCACCTTCTGGCCCAAGGGTGAGAGCGGGCGGTTTGCCGCCTCTGCCTTTGCCTTCATCGTCAACTACGCCTGCTATTTCTCCGAGATCTACCGGGGCGGCCTTCAGAGCATCCCCGTGGGCCAGTGGGAGGCCGGTCAGGTGCTGGGCATGACCAAGGGGCAGATCTTCTTCAAGGTGATCCTGCTGCAGGTCATCAAGCGCATCCTGCCCCCCATGGGCAATGAGGTCATCACCCTGGTCAAGGACACGGCGCTGGCCCGCATCATCGCCCTGCAGGAGATCATCTGGGCGGGCACCGCTTTCCTGAAAGGCTCCCAGGGCATCTCCGGGCAGGTATGGCCCCTGTTCTTCACCGCGATCTACTATCTGATCTTCAGCGGCGTGCTCACGGTGGGGCTGAGCCGGCTGGAAAAGAAAATGGACTATTTCAGGGGGTAAGGCATATGGCGATTCTGGAAGTGAAGCACATTCAAAAGAGCTTCGGCGGCACCGACGTGCTGAAGGACATCTCCTTTTCCCTGGAAAAGGGGCAGGTGCTGTCCATCATCGGCTCCTCCGGCAGCGGCAAGACCACTCTGCTGCGATGCCTGAACTTTTTGGAGACGGCGGAGAGCGGCACCATCTGCGTCAACGGGAAGGAACTATTCAACGGTGAGGCCCACCGGCATGTCAGCGACGAGGAAATTCGGAAAAACCGGCTGCACTTCGGGCTGGTGTTCCAATCCTTCAACCTGTTCCCCCAATACACGGTGCTGGAAAATGTGATGCTGGCTCCCAAGCTGCTGAAAAAGGCACCCCCGGCGGCGCTGGAGCAGAATGCCTGCAGGCTCATCGACCAGGTGGGGCTGACGGCCCGGATCGGCAATTATCCCTGTCAGCTCTCCGGCGGGCAGCAGCAGCGGGTGGCTATTGCCCGTGCCCTGGCGCTGGAGCCGGACATCCTGTGCTTCGACGAGCCCACCTCCGCTCTGGACCCGGAGCTGACCGGGGAGGTGCTGCGCGTCATTCGGGGCTTGAAAAATGCGGACAGAACCATTATTATAGTAACACACGAGATGGAGTTTGCCAGGTCCATCTCCGACCGGGTAATCTTCATGGCGGACGGCATCATCGAGGAGGACGGCTCCCCCGAGCAGGTGTTCGGCTCTCCTCAGTCCGCCAAGACCCGTCAGTTTTTAAGCAGCTCCCTGGAAAAAATCTGATTTGGAGGAACGGACATGCCCCAGCATCAGTTTGACGAGGAAATGATCCACGAATTGTATCAGGCCTTCATGAAAATCGACAGCGAAGAAGAATGCGCCGCCTTTCTGGACGACCTGTGCACCCGCAAGGAGGTGGAGCAGATGGCCCAGCGGCTCCGGGCAGCCAAGCTTCTTTTTGAGGGCAAGACCTATTCCCAGGTGATCGAGCAGACCAACATCTCCTCCGCCACCCTGAGCCGGGTCTCCCGTTGCGTCCAATACGGCAGCGGATACCGGCAGTTCGTTACAAAAGGTGAGTGATTTTGCCTTTTTAAGCGTGTTCCCTCCGCAATTATATTTATTTCGTGTGTTCCCCTCTTGCTTTTCGGAAGAAAATGGATTAGAATAAACCGGTAGTCCATCCTTCAGAACTGTTTTCATTTTCCGTCACAAAGGAGAGAGGATAACCATGCAATGTATCAAATGTGGTGCAACGATTGCGGAACAAGCAAAGTTTTGCCCAGAGTGTGGTGCTTCACAAAGCTCACCCTGCTGTCCGAGCTGCCAGGCCCCAGTTGTCCCTGGCACATCTTTCTGCACAAATTGTGGTGCTCAGTTGATGACTCGTCAAGCAAATGCTATGCAGCAAGCCATCCAGCAGCCACAGTATCAGCCTTCCCAATATCAGCAGCCGATTTACCAAGCCCCACAGCCTACGATAATTGTCAACAACAATAATAACAACAACAATAATAATGACAACCGGGGTGCGCGGTCCGCAGCAGATGCAATGACCTCAGAAAAGAGCCGTTGGCTCGCTTTCTTCCTGTGTCTCCTATTGGGTGGAGCTGGTATCCACCGCTTTTATGTCGGCAAGGTTGGAACGGGAATTCTGTGGCTCCTGACTGCGGGCATGTTTGGAATCGGTTGGTTGCTGGATCTAATCACAATTCTGTGTGGCTCCTTCCGTGACAAATACGGTTTGTGGCTCCGTCATTGATTTTCCAGTATTTCCCGGCTGAACGCTTATTCAGCCGGGATTTTGCTTTCATAAACTTTCCATTAAGTTTTTCGGCATATTGTTGACTTCCTGCCCTCTTCGCGCTATGATAGTATGGTTTTACAGTTCTGTTTTCGGAGGACGGCTCTATGGATAAGAGCAGACGGAAAAAGCGATGGATCGCCGCGGGCCTGATCGCCGCGGTTCTGATTTTCAGCGTTGTGATCTGGAAATTTGTGGGCACCCCCATGGTCAATTTCATCTCCGACCCGGCGGCGTTCCGCGTCTGGGTGGAGGCGAACGGCTGGCACGCCCGGCTGATCTTCGCCGGAATGGTCATTTTCCAGGTGGTGATCGCCGCCATCCCCGGCGAGCCCTTTGAGATCGCCGCCGGATATGCCTTCGGCGTGGTGGAGGGGACGATCCTGTCCATCGCCGCCGCTGCCATCGGCAGCATCATCACCTTCTGGCTGGTGCGGAAATTCGGGATGCGGCTGGTGCGGGTCTTTTTCAGCGAAGAGAATATCAACTCCGTGAAATTCCTGAAAACCAGCGAGACCCGGGATTTCCTCTTCCTGATCGTCTATATGCTTCCCGGCACGCCCAAGGACCTATTGGGCTATTTCGCGGGGCTGACGGATATCCCGTTTCCCATCTTCTGTCTGATCTGCACCCTGGGGCGGATCCCCTCGGTGATCACCTCCACCATTGGCGGCAACGCCCTGGGCACCAAGCGCTATGGCGCGGCCATCATCACCTTTGCCGTCACCCTGGCCGTCAGCGGCATCGGGCTGCTGATATACAACCGCATCTGCAAGAAGCACAAGTCCAAGGACAAGGACGAAGAAAAATAAGGGCGGCTCCGTTTCGTGGGGGCTGCACAATAGAGAAAAAGGGGATCTCATGCTCAAGAAACTATACCGCGCCGTCTGCCGCCTGCTCACCCGGGTCATCCCGGAATACACGGTGCTGCCGCTGCTGTGCACCCTGGGCTTTCAGGTGTGTGTTTATTCCGGCACCAAGCTGTTTACGGACGGTGCGCACCACTATAATTTTGAATCAGCGGCGGACCTGGCCATTCCGTTCCTGCCCTGGACCGTGGCCATCTACGTTGGGGCGTTTGTATTCTGGTACGTGTGCTACGCGCTGATCCTGCGCAGCGGGAAGGAGAACGCATTCCGCTTTCTCTGCGCTCATGTGCTGTCGCTGTTCGTATTTCTGCTGTGCTTCCTTTTCCTGCCTACCACCAACACCCGTCCAGAGGTAACGGGCCACTCCCTGTGGGATTTCGGAATGCGCACCATCTACGCCTCGGATACGCCCACGAATCTCTTCCCCTCCCTGCACTGCCAATTCAGCTGGCTGTGCTGCCGGGGACTGAAAAAAACCAAGGCTCCAAAATGGTTCCAGGTCTTTGCCTATGTCTTTGCCCTGCTGATCTTCGTCTCCACCCTGACCACCAAGCAGCATGTGATCGTGGACGTGCTCTCCGGGTGGCTGCTTGGCGAGGTTGCCTTTGACCTGTGCAAAAGCAAGAAGATTACCCGCCCCTTCTACCGGCTCTTTGACCGGGAAACCGCAGCCGCATAAAAATTCAGCCAGCGCACAAGCGCTGGCTGAACGTGTTTTTGAGCCGATCCTTCAGGCCTTCTCGACCTGGAAGGTGTAGACGGCATCCTCGTTGATCTCGGTGGCGTCCACGCTGGTGGAAGCGTACTCGCCGTCGATGTAGAATGCCCAGTAGCTGCCGTCGGTGTCGTAGTCGGCGGTGACGTTGTTCACGGTCTTGACGTACAGGCCGAAGTCGCTGTCTTCGCCCGCCACAATGCCCAGCTCGGCCAGGGCAGCGCCCACGGTGTCGGCATCGGTGGAGACGGTCACGGCGGTCTCATTGCCCTCGCCGTCGATTACCTGGAACACAAAGGTCTTGTCGCCCAGGCCGTAGTTCTTGCCGTTTTCCAGAGGAATGGTGGTGCCGTCCTCCAGCTCGACGCCCTCCACCTGGAACAGGTAGGTGCTGTCCTCGCTGATCTCGGTGGCGTCCACGCCGGTGGTGGCATACTCGCCGTCGATGTAGAACGCCCAGTAGCTGCCGTCGGTGTCGTAGTCAGCCAGATAGCCGTCCACAGTCTTGACGTACAGGCCAAAGTCGCTGTCCACACCGGCAATGATGTTCAGCGCGGCCAGGGCAGCGCCCACGGTCTGCTCATCAGTGTGCACAGTGCAGATGGTGACCTGATTCAGATGATTGGTCACCAGGGTGAAGGTCTTTGCGCCCTCGCCGTATTCCGCGCCCATTTCCAGCAGGATGGTCTCATGGTTTTCGTCCCAGAGGATCTCAGCAGCCTCGGTGGGCTCATCGGTGGCTTCTACCGCCTCGGCAGAGGCGAAGCAGGCCAGGCTCAGCACCATGGCCAGGCAGAGCAGCAGGGATATCAGTTTCTTCATGGGTATATCTCCTTTTCAATTTTTTGCGGCATCATTTTATCATGTTTCGAAGCAAAAATCAATCAAAAACGTACATTCCAAAAAATGCAAGCAGCCCCTCGCCGCAGTCGTATTCCATGCCGCAGCTTTCCGCCAGCTTCCGCACAAAGATGCAGTAAGCGGACATGCAGGAATAGCGCAGCTCCGGGTAGGTGCAGGGCTGGCCGTTCTTCAGGGCGCAGGGACTGCACAGGGCGCACCCGCTGGCTCCCACCAGAAAGCCCGGGCAGCCCTTGCTGCGGAATTCCTTCATCAGCCGGATGGACGCGGCGTTGTGGGACTGCTTGGCATGCTTGATGGCCTTTTTGTCCGTATAATCCGATATCTCCCAGATGGTTTGCAGCACCAGCCCGTGCTTGTGGGCCAGCACCCGCTGCTTCATCTGCTCCGGCGTTCCGCAGTCCGGGGGGCAGGAATAATTCACGCCGTACTGCCCGCACAGGTTCTCCTCGCAGAACGGGCGGAACATGGGGTCGAACACGATCTTTCCCGTATCCACCACCGCTGCGGCGGCAAAGCCCTCCGCCTCCGCTCTTGCGATCATTTCTTTTTCTGTCATCATGGCACCTCCCATGCCGTCATTTTACGCCCGGGCAGTCCAAAAGTCAAGGAACCGCTTTGACGTTCCTTTTAGCGGTTGCCTTTTGGGGGCAAAATTGGTATAATAGGGCGGTCAATGAGATCGGAGCTGTAAAATGCGGAAAGGATGTGCGGCAGTGCGAGGCGACGCGTTTTCCGGGTGTCATCCGGCGGTGAATTTTCTGTTCTTCGTGGGCGCCATCGGCTTTGGGGCGACCATCCAGCATCCGGCCTACTGCGCCGCCGGATGCGTGTGCGCTGCCGTCTACTACCTTCTGCTGAATGGGCGAAAGGGGCTTAAAATGCTGGGCGGCATGGCCGGCGTCTTTCTGCTGCTGTCGCTCATCAATCCGCTGCTGAATAAATCCGGCAAGCATGTGCTGTTTACATGGCTTGGCCGTCCCTATACCCTGGAGGCGCTGTATTACGGCATGGCCCTGGGCGCGATCATGGTGGTGATGCTGCTGTGGTTCGGCTGTTACAGCGCCGTGCTCACCAGCGATAAGTTTACGGCGCTGTTCGGGAACCTGATCCCGGCGCTGTCGCTGCTGCTGGTGATGGTGCTGCAAATGATTCCAGCGCTGACCCGGAAGGCAAAGCAGGTCCTTCTGGCCCGCCGGGCCATCGGCAAGGGCGCGTCCCAGGCCGGGAAGCTGCCGGACAAGGCCCGGGACGGGGCCACGGTGCTCTCCGCCCTGACGGACTGGGCGCTGGAGGGGAGCCTGGTCACGGCGGATTCCATGCGCTCCCGGGGCTACGGCACCGGCAAGCGTACCCGCTTCCAGCTCTACCGCATGACCGGGCAGGATGTTTTTCTGCTGGTGCTGATCCTGGGGCTGGAAATTGCGGTGATCACGGCGGGCGGCACCCAGGCCAGCTTCACGCCGAAGCTGAAGATCAGCCCCCTGGGCTGGGGCTTTCCCGCCTACTGCTGCCTGCTGCTGATCCCGACGCTGCTGCACATCAAGGAGGTAATCGCGTGGCAAATCTCACGCTGGAACATGTAAGCTTCACCTACCCCGGCGCGTCCGCTCCCGCGCTGCGTGATATCACCATGCGGCTGTCCCAGGGGGAATATGTGCTGCTGTGCGGCCAGTCCGGCAGCGGAAAGACCACCCTGCTGCGGCATCTGAAAACCGTGCTGACCCCCCACGGGAGCCGAAGCGGCGAGATCTCGCTGGACGGCGTGCCCCTGGCCCAGGTCAGCCTGGGGGAGCAGGCCGCTAAGATCGGCTTTGTGATGCAGGACCCGGACGACCAGATCGTCACCGATAAGGTGTGGCACGAGCTGGCCTTCGGGCTGGAAAACCTGGGCTGCCAGCAGAGCGTCATGCGGCTGCGGGTGGCGGAGATGGCCAGCTTTTTCGGCATCCAGGATTGGTTCCACCGGGAGGTAACGACGCTCTCCGGCGGGCAGAAGCAGCTGCTGAATCTGGCCGCCGTGATGGTCATGCAGCCGGAAATTCTGATCCTGGACGAGCCCACCAGCCAGCTGGACCCCATTGCCGCCGCCGATTTTCTGAATACACTGAAAAAAATCAACCGGGAGCTGGGCACCACCGTTCTGATCACCGAGCATCGGACGGAGGACGTATACCCCGCCGCCGACCGGGTGATCGTAGTGGAGGACGGCCGCGTCACCGCCGACGCCGGTCCCCGGACGGTAGCCGGGCAGCTGTACGCGGCTGACAGCCGGATGTTCCCTGCCCTGCCCGCGCCGGTGCGGATCTTCTATGGGGCAAAGGCCAGCGGCGACTGCCCGCTGACGGTGCGGGAGGGGCGGCGCTGGCTCACTTGCCGGTTCCCCGCACCCCCCAAGGTCCCGGCGCTGCCGCCGGAGGAACCGTTTCCCGCCGGGAAGATCCCCGCGCTGGAGATCAAGGAGGGGTGGTTCCGCTACGAGCGCAATGCCCCGGACGTGCTCAAAGGCGTCCGCCTTGACGTCCCCCAGGGGGCGCTGTACGCCGTAGTGGGCGGCAACGGCACGGGAAAATCCACCATGCTGAAAGCCGCCTGCGGTATCTGTAAGCTGTACCGGGGCAGGGTAAGGCTCTTTGGCCGGGAGCTGTCCGGCTATAAGAAGGAGCTGTTTCAGGGCTGCCTTTCCATGCTGCCCCAGGATCCCAAGTGCCTGTTCGTCAAGCAGACCGTGCTGGAAGACCTGAAGGAAATGACGGCGGACGAGGCAAAAATCGCACAGATCGCCGACACCTGCCAGATCACCCACCTGCTGTCCAAGCATCCGGGCGACCTGTCCGGCGGCGAGGTGCAGCGCACCGCGCTGGCCAAGGTGCTGCTGAACCAGCCCCGGCTCCTGCTGCTGGACGAGCCGACCAAGGGCCTGGACAATTTCTTCAAGCAATCCTTTGCGGACATTCTGAAACGGCTGTGCCGGGAGGGAATGACCGTGGTGATGGTATCCCACGATGTGGAATTCTGCGCGGAGTACGCGGACATGGTGGGCATGTTCTTTGACGGGCAGCTGCTGGCCTCCGATACCCCCCGGCGCTTTTTCGGCTCCAACAGCTTCTATACCACCGCCGCCAACCGCATGAGCCGGAGCGTATTTCAGGGTGCCGTCACCGCCGGGGACGTGGTAGCGCTGCTGGCGCAGAACGGGGAGGGCGCATGAAAAAATCCACCTTCTTTTCCATTCTGGTGATCTTCCTGCTGATCCCGCTGACGCTGTATCTGGGCACCCGGGTAAAAGGGCGGTGGTACTATCTCATCAGCACCATGATCATCATAGAGCTGATGCTTCCCTTTTTCTTCCGCTTTGAGGCCCGCAGGCCCCAGGCCCGGGAGCTGGCGATCCTGACGGTGATGGCCGCGCTGGCGGCGGTATCCCGGGTGGCATTCTCCTTCTCTCCCTTTCTGAAAACCATCACCGGCATCATTATGATCACCGGCATTGCCTTCGGCCCGGAGGCGGGCTTTCTCACCGGGGCGGTGGCGGCCTTTGCCAGCAATTTCTTCTTCAGCCAGGGGCCGTGGACGCCCTGGCAGATGTTTGCCTACGGCTTCGGCGGCTTCTTCGCCGGGCTGGTATTTCACAATCACCGCGCCTGGGCAAAGCCCTGGGTGCTGGCCCCCTTTGGCTTTTTCACCATTTTACTGATTGTCGGCCCCATGCTGGACAGCTGCACGGTATTTACCATGCTGAGCAAGTTCACAAAGAAAAGCGTGCTGGCCATTTACAGTGCGGGCGTGATGTACAACGTCAATCATGGCATCGGCGCGGCGCTGACCCTGTTCTTCGTCAGCCGTCCCCTGCTGGCCAAGCTGGATCGACTGCAAACCAAATACGGCATTCTGGAGATCTGACCGTGAAACGCAAACAGCTTTATCTTTCCACCATCGACTCCAGGGCGGGCGACATTGCCCGCGCCGCCGGGCTGGGGGTGGAAATCGCGGAATTCTGCACCGCGGTCAACGCGGATGAATATTTTGATGCCGCCAATGCCCGCGTTCTGGAGCAGGTGCGCGGCGTGCCCCGGCGGGCGCTCCACGGGGCGTTCAACGAGCTGTTCCCCTGCGCCATCGACCCGCTGGCCCGGAAGCTGGCGGCGTATCGCTACGCCCAGGCACTGGAGCTGGCGGCGCGGTACGGCGCAGGCAAGGTGATCCTGCACGGGGGCTTCTCCCCCAAGCTGTACTATCCCTGCTGGTATGTGGAGCAATCCGTGATCTTCTGGCGGGAATTCCTGAAAACTCATCCGGGAAAATACGAAATCTGCCTGGAAAACGTAATGGAGGAGGAGCCGGAGACGCTGCTCTCCATCGTCAGCCAGGTGGACGACCCCCGGCTGCGGCTGTGCCTGGACGTGGGACATGTGAACCATTATTCCAGGCGTCCGGCGCTGGAATGGATGGAATGCTGGGGCGGCTGGCTCTCCCACCTCCATCTTCACAACAACGACGGCTCGGCGGACAGTCATGGCAGCCTGCAACACGGGAGCCTGCCCATTGCGGACATCATCCGCCGCATCGACGGCTCCATGACCGCCACCCTGGAGCTGATCGAAATCGGAAACGACATACACTGGCTGGAGGAAGCCGGGCTGCTGGACGAATAAAGGAGCAAATAATGAGCATCGAGCTGGATTCTCTTTTGGAAAAGATCAAAGCGCCGGACCAGGCGGCAATGGACGCCGCCCGGGCCTATCAGGCCACCCTGGCCAAGCCCCCGGAAAGCCTGGGGCGGCTGGAGGCGCTGTCCATCCAGCTGGCAGGCATCACCGGGAAAATCCACAATCGGATGGAGCGCACGCATCTGCTGGTATTCGCGGCAGACAACGGCGTGGTGGAGGAGGGCGTTTCCAGCGCCCCCCAGTCGGTGACCTTACAGCAAACCATCAACCTGACCCGGGCCAAGACCGGGGCCTCCACCCTGTGCCGTCACTTTGGGGTGGGCATCACGGTGTGCGACGTGGGCGTGAATGCTGAAATCCACGACAAAGCGGTGCTGAACCGCAAGATCGCCTATGGGACGAATAACATTGCCAAAATGCCCGCCATGACCAGGGAGCAGGCCATCACCGCCATTCTCACCGGCGCGGGAGTGGCCATCCACACGGAGGCGGATGCCCTGGGCGTGGGAGAAATGGGCATCGGCAACACCACCACCTCCGCCGCCGTGCTCAGCGCGCTGCTGGACGTGCCGCCGGAGCAGGTGACCGGCCGGGGCGGCGGCATCACGGACGAGGCCTTTCAGCGAAAAAAGGAGGTCATCCGCCGCGCCATCGAAACAAACAGGCCGGACAAAACCGATGTGATAGACGTTCTTTCCAAGGTGGGCGGCCTGGACATTGCCGCCATGTGCGGCGCGTTCCTGGGCGCTGCCGCCACCCGGCGGCCGGTGGTCATCGACGGCTTTATCTCCGCCGTGGCCGCCCTGTGCGCCGTCCGGCTGAAGCCGGAGGCGCGGCACTATCTGGTGCCCAGCCACGCCTCCTTTGAGATCGGCTATACCCTGGTCATGCAGGCCATGGACCTGCAGCCCATGCTGCTTCTGGGCATGCGCCTGGGCGAGGGCAGCGGCTGTCCCCTGGCCTTCCAGGTACTGGACGCCGCCTGCGCCATCATCAACGAAATGGCCACCTTCCAGCAGGCCGGCATCGACGACGGCTATCTGGAGGAAATTCGCCAGGGGGACAAATTCACCGTGGAGGGACGCCAATGATCGTTTTCATCACCGGGGGCGCGAAGAATGGAAAATCCTCCTTTGCCCAGTCCCTGGCCGTAAAGCTGGCTGCGGGAGGCAGGCGCTACTACATCGCCACCATGATCCCCGTGGACGACGAGGACCGGGAGCGCATCCGCCGCCACATTGCCGACCGGGAGGGGCTGGGCTTTGAAACCGTGGAGCAGGGCAAGAACATTCTGGAATGCCTGAAAACCTGCGACCCCGGCGCCTCCTTCCTGCTGGACAGCACCACCGCCCTGCTGATGAACGAGCTGTTCATCCCGCCGGACTGGCATCTGGACGAGCAGGCGGGGGCGCGGTGCGCCGAGGAAGTCGCCCGATTTGCCCAAAGCGTAAAAAACATCGTGCTGGTCAGCGACTACATCTATTCCGACGCCCTGCGCTACGACGAGGTCACGGAGACCTATCGCAGGGGACTGGCCGCCATCGACCGAAAAATCGCCGCCATCAGCGACGTGGTGCTGGAAATGTCCGGCGGCAATCTGATCGTCCACAAGGGGGTGCTGCCGCAATGAGGCTGTGGCTCTATGGGCTGGGAATGTGCCAATCCATGTTCTGCGCCCTCCCCTTCCCCTGGCACGGATGGGAGGAAAAGGCGCGGGACCGCATGCTGCTGTGCCTGCCCATCGTTGGGCTGGAGATCGGGCTGCTCTGGTGGGGCATCGGGGCGCTGTGCCGGTACCTGGCGCTGCCGGGCCTGCTGGGCGCCGCCGTGCTCTGCGCCGCGCCCTATCTGCTGACGGGCTTTATGCACCTGGACGGCTTTATGGACGTAACGGACGCAGTACGCTCCTATCGCTCCCTGGAGCGCAGGCGGGAAATTCTGAAGGATTCCTACGTGGGCAGCTTCGCGGTGATCGGCGTGGTGCTGGTAATCCTATTCCAGTACAGCGCCTGCGCCGGTCTGACCGCCGCGGGCGACCTGCGCGCTCTGGTGCTGATCCCGGCGGTGAGCCGGTGCTGCAGCGTGCTGGCCATCCAGCTGCTGCCCCCCATGCAGACCAGCCAATATGCCCACCGGCAGGTCCACTGGGTGGTGCCCGTGCTGATGCTGATGGCGGCCAGTGGCTTTGGCTTCTGGCTGAGCGCCGTGACCGGCCTGGCTTTGCTGGCGGTGATCGCCGGTTTCTGCCTGGCTCTGCTGCGGGCCTACCGCTCCCTGCAAGGCATGAACGGCGATATCTCCGGCTACTGCATCACTCTGGGGGAGCTGGCCGGGCTGTGCGCCCTGGCCATTTTGTGCCGGTAAACACTTTGGGAGGTTTTTATGAATCTGATCATTGGCGGGGCCTATCAGGGGAAACGGGACTTTGCAAAGGAAACCTATTCTCTGACCGACTCCGATATCTACACCTGCCGGGGAAGCGAGATCGATTTTTCCCGCCCCTGCATCGACCATATTGAGGAATTCACCCTGGCCTGCGTACGGGAGGGGATCGACCCGATCACATACTTTCAGGCCCACCGGACGGCGTGGCAGGGAAGCGTCCTGATCTGTCAGGATATTTTCTGCGGCGTGGTGCCCATGGAGGCGGAGCTGCGGGCCTGGCGGAACGTCACCGGGCAGCTGTGCCAGTACCTGAGCCGGGAAGCCCGGCGGGTGAGCCGGATCTTCTGCGGACTGGAGCAGCGACTGAAATGAATCCGATCTATCTGATCCGACACGGGAAAACCGAGGCAAACCTGCGCCATCTTTACTGCGGCAGCAGCGATCTGCCCCTGGCCCCGGAGGGAATTGCGGAATTAAAGCAGCTGCGCTACTGCCTGCCTCCGTCGCGGTTTCTCACCAGCGGCATGGTGCGGACGGAGCAGACCCTGGCGCTGCTCTTTGGCGACGTGCCCCATGAGCGCCGCCCGGAGTTCCGGGAGATCGACTTTGGGAAATTCGAGCTGCACACCTATGAGCAGCTGAAGGACGACCCGGAATACATCGCCTGGATCACCGGGGACAACCTGCGCAACGTGCCCCCCGGCGGGGAGAGCGGCGAGGCCATGACCCGGCGGGTGCTGGAGGCCTTCGCCCGGCTGAAAGCGAAGGATATTCCCACCGTCCTCGTCACCCACGGGGGTGTGATCGCCGCCATCATGGCGCACGAATTTCCCGCCGAAAAAAAGTCCCGGTACCAGTGGCAGCCGGAACCGGGACACGGATATGCAATTTTGGAAGCAGGCTACCGGGAGATCCCCTGAGGGGCTACTCCCCTACCAGGGTATAATCGGGTCTGCCGTACCCGGCGATACCGGGGTCATGGAGGTCGTAGCTTTTCTGCGCCACGCAGCCGCCGTTGGCAATGATGCCCGCCTGATCGGAGGTGTTGCCCTCCACGGTGTATACCCTGCCGTCCTTCACCTCGGTGACCAGGCCGGTGTGGCAGATTTTCCCATCCCGGCGGAAGAATATCTGGTCGCCGGGCTGAGGTTCTGCGGCAATCCGGCCGGTCTCCTCATAATAGCCGTAGGAATACCGGCAGCCCGCTCCCCTGCTCAGAATGGGCTGGCACAGCAGACGCCGGGCGGCGCTCACGCCGTAGGCCTCCACAAAGCACCAGTCCACAAACACATCGCACCAGGGAAGGCCCTGCTTGCCGCCCCGGTAAAAGCCCAGGTGGGCGTGCATGTCCCTGGCGTATTTGGTATAGTTCTCATCCCCGGGGTTGCTGAGCTTCTCGTCCAGCTGCTCCGGGGTCTGCTTTTCCAGATAGCCCACCTCGGCCAGCGCGATCATTACGGATTTGTGCATGATTCCTCCCAGGGCAGCTCCACGGTGATGGGCGCGTGGTGCATGGCGGGCAGCAGCTTTTCCGTCACATCCTGCATGCGCAGACGCAGGCTGGAGGTATTGATGCAGGGATGGCAGCCCAGCCAGCTCTGGCGCAGCACGTCCCCATCCATCACCAGCTGCACCCGATTCTCGGTGTCGTTCATCAGGCCCAGAATGGAGGCCGAGCCGGGCGTGTTGTCCAGGAAGCGCTCCATACGCTCCTCCTTGCCGAAGGACAGCCGGGATACCCCCAGCTGGGCGGAGAGGTACTTGGTCTTAAAGGGCTTGTTTCCGGGGATCATCAGCAGGTAAAAGGCCGTCTCCTGGCGGTTGCTCAAAAAAAGATTTTTGCAGATCAGCGCATTCAGGCTCTTGTCGATCTGGGCGCAGACCTCCATGGTCTGCGCGGGGGCATGGTCCAGGCGCTGGTAATCGATGCCCAGGCCGTCCAAAAGGTCATAGCATCTGATTTCCTTTTCCAATCGCCCGGTGCAGTCCGCCGGGCGTCCATTCATCAGGGTCAGCATGGTTTCCTCCGAAGTATTTTTTCGATATTATATCCCCTTTTCCCCCGCTTGGCAAGGCTTTACTTTTATGGCAACACCGCACAATTTGGCAAGAAGCCCCAGCCTGGATTTTTGGCTC
>ENA-OUQF01000347-OUQF01000347.1-human-gut-metagenome-genome-assembly--contig:-NODE-347-length-37531-cov-36.612339_pt1 | contig 37531 bp, 31 predicted proteins | sample MGYA00237947_ERZ548826 | MGnify/ENA primary metagenome ERZ548826 (study PRJEB26490, sample SAMN05194701) | human gut metagenome | biome: terrestrial biome; feature: human-associated habitat; material... | reverse complement strand
GCCGAACGGCCTGACTTAGCGATGCGCAGGCGCCATGCAAGCGAGCAACCGCCGCTAGGCGGCTCTTGGCGAGTCGCAGAGGGGGTGTGCTCCGTTGATTGGTAACAGCTCAAAAAATACCAACGACACCCCCTTTGCCGCTTCGCGGCACAAAACAGAGGTATGATTGCCACTGGCAATCATTGCTATCTCGATTCGCTGCGCGGCGCATCACCCCCAGAGGGGGCAGCAAGTTGGTGCGGCTTAGATTGAGAAGATTACCCCCCCGAGGGGGTGCCAAGAATCAAGAAGGAGGATTTTAATGACAGCACAAGAAAACAAGCAGCTTCGGCTGGAGGCCGTGAAGGTACGCGAGGGCATTGTCACCGCGACCCACGGCGCGAAATCCGGCCATCCCGGCGGCAGCCTGTCCGCCGCGGATATGTTTACCTATCTGTACTTCAAGGAAATGCGCGTTGACCCCAAGGATCCCAAGTGGGCCGACCGGGACCGCTTCGTCCTGTCCAAGGGCCACACTGCCCCCGGCCTGTACAGCGCGCTGGCCAACCGGGGCTTCTTCCCGGTGGCGGACCTGCCCACCCTGCGGCACATCGACAGCTACCTTCAGGGCCACCCCAACATGAACACCGTCCCCGGCATCGACATGTCCACCGGCTCCCTGGGCCAGGGCCTGTCCGCCGCCGCCGGTATGGCCAAGGGCGCCAAGTTCCTGGGCAAGGACATCAATGTCTACTCCGTCCTGGGCGACGGCGAGCTGGCCGAGGGCCAGATCTGGGAGGCCACCATGTTTGCCGCCCACTATCACCTGGATAACCTGTGCATCATCGTGGACCTGAACGGCCTTCAGATCGACGGCCGTACCTGCGACGTGATGAACACCGCTCCCGTGGACAAGAAGTTCGAAGCCTTCGGCTGCGACGTTGTTACCATCGACGGTCATGATTTCGAGCAGATCGAGCAGGCCATGGCCCGCTTCCATGCCAACCACGGCACCGGCAAGCCCACCGCCATCCTGATGAAGACCACCAAGGGCAAGGGCGTTTCCTACATGGAAAACCAGGCCGGGTGGCACGGCAAAGCGCCCAACGACGAGGAATACGCACAGGCAATGGCCGAGCTGGCCGCCGCCCGCAAGGCAATTGAGGAGGGCTGAATCATGGCAGACGTAAAGAAGATCGCAACCCGCGACAGCTACGGCAACGCGCTGAAGGAGCTGGGCGACGAATTTGACGACGTGGTGGTGCTGGACGCCGACCTGGCAGGCGCTACCAAGACCGGCATCTTTAAGAAGGCCCATCCCGACCGCTTCTTCGACTGCGGCATCCAGGAGGCCAATATGGTCAATGTGGCCGCCGGCCTTTCCACCATGGGCCTGGTGCCCTTCGCGGCTACCTTCGCCATGTTCGCCGCCGGGCGGGCCTATGAGCAGGTGCGCAACACCATCGGCTACCCCCACCTGAACGTGAAGATCGGCGCGACCCACGGCGGCATCTCTGTGGGCGAGGACGGCGCTTCCCACCAGTGCTGCGAGGATTTCGCCCTGATGCGCACCATCCCCGGCATGACCGTGATGTGCCCCGCCGACGATGTGGAGGCAAGAGCCATGGTCAAGGCTGCCTATAAAATGGTCGGCCCCTGCTACATGCGCTTCGGCCGCGCCGCCACCCCCGTGTTCCACGAGGAGGGCTATCACTTTGAGATCGGCAAGGGCGAGGTGCTCCGCGACGGCAAGGATGTGGCCATCATTGCCAACGGCATCATGGTTCCCGAGGCCATTGAGGCCGGAAAGGCCCTGGCCGAGCAGGGCATCGACGCCATGGTCATCAACATGGCCACCATCAAGCCCCTGGACGAGGAGCTGGTGCTCTCCGCCGCCAAAAAGTGCGGCAAGGTCATCACCGTGGAGGAGCACAACATCATCGGCGGCCTGGGTGAGGCCGTGTGCTCCCTGCTCAGCGAGAAGCTGCCCACCCCTGTCAAGCGCATTGGCGTCAACGATGAATTTGGCCACTCCGGCCCCGCCGCCGCCCTGCTGAAGCAATTCGGCCTGAGCGCGGAACACATCATCGAGGTCGCAAAGCGCTTCTGATCCGCACCGAAATACATGACGCCCGGCTCCCCAGAGCCGGGCGTTCCTTTGTTCATAGCAGCCTTTCCCAGCTCCACTGGGCGCTGTCAAGGCCGGGGCGGTGGGCGCGGAGGTTTTCCAGCTCCGTCCGGCAGAACTCCGCGGAGCGCAGGACAAGCTCCTCGGCCATTTCCCGCGAAAAGAAGAAGGTTTCCTCCTCCTGCCCCGGGGCAAACTGACTGCGCACCTCCCGCGCCAGGCCCGGCACGTCAAAATCATCGATCCGGGTGATGGGCTCACCGGCGAGGGAAAGGGGGCGCAGCATATCGGCGCGCAAGCCGAAGCGCTCCGCCACATGGCGGTTGGTGACGGCATAGTCGTGATACAGCTTGTCCAGGTTCCCCGGTACGCCGGGGTCCCAGCCATGCTCCGCGTACATGAATTTCCGATAGAAGGTATCCTGGATCAGGTGGAGGTAGTAGCCCAGATACAGGCCGTCCTGCCCCATTTGCTCCCCGAATCGGCCGCGAAAGCCCTCCAGATCATAGGCCCTCCGGCAGCCCTCGCAGAGCAGCCGCTTCAGGTGGCCCTTGCCGTGCGCCGCCCCATCCGGGAGCACACAGCCGAGCCAGAGCCTGTCCCAATCTCCGGCCGCGAGAGTCTGCACCGCGCACTTCGTCGCGGCCAGATGGATCATACTGGATGCCATATTCTCTCCTTTTTATTTGCCGCCGTGGATGTACTTGTGGTCCCAGTCGGCGTCGAAGAGGCGGTTGCCCTGCTCCATGGGGCAGCCGCTCCACAGGTCATCGGCCAGCTCACGGAGGGTGTCGGTGGGCTCCAGACATTCGGTGTAGAAATCCGGCAGGGCGATCTCACCCTGGCGCAGGCCCAGCAGCGCCCCGGTCACCGCGCCCACGGCGGCGCTGCGGCCGGAGTGGTTGACGGCGATGATCATGGAGGAATCGAATTCCTCCCCCCCGGCAATGCAGGCGTATACCGCGCCTGCCAGCACCTGGGCGGCGCTGGAGCAGTGGAGCTTTTCCATCACGTCCCAGGTGGCCAGGCTGGGGTCGGCGGACATGGCCGCCGCCAGCCGCAGCAGCGTCGTCAGCTCGGCGCACTGGGGATACTGATGACCGAACTGGGCGCTGATGGCGGCAGCGGTCTCCCCAGCCAGCTGCTTCATGGAAAGCTGGGGTGCCCACAGGCTGCGGCTGATCATATGGGCCAGCGCCGCGCCGGCCAGAAAGGCCATTGCCCCGCCGTGGGTCAGCGCCACGGTCTCCGCCCCCAGCCGGTCCAGCTCGGCCTGCCGCATGCGGTCCGGGTGGTGAAACAGCCCCACGCCGATGGCGGTGGTCAGGCTGCCGGGGGTGACGAAATTGTTCACCGGGGCCTCCAGGGTGCCCAGGGTCTCCTGGCTCAGGGTATCCAGCATGCGGGTATCCATGCAGTAGCGGCGGCAGATATCCGGCCGGTTCAGCAGCCAGCAGAAGGTGCGCTCCCGCCGCCCCCAGGGCCGCTGGGAGGCCATCCATTCCCGGCTGGAAAGGCCCACGTATTTCACCAGCGGGGCCATCCGCCCCATCATCTGGCCCCGGGTCAGGGCGATCAGGAGGCCGTTGCAGGTGAAGGCGGCCAGCTGGGTATAGGAGGTCACCTCCGCGTAGCCGTTGGCCATGTCGTAGCCCAGCAGACCGTTGGGGCCGTAGTTCTCCCGGATGTCCCCCAGGCTCAGGGAATCCACCGGGTAGCCCATGGCATCGCCCACGGCCATGCCCAGCAGGCATCCCCGGAAGGCCGCCTGACTCAAATGCATACCCCCGCCTCCTTCGCTTCCGTTTTCATCCATTATAAAGGGAACGGGGATAGAATGCAAGGAGGAATCAGTCCAAATTTTCCCGGCAGGCCTCGTTCAGGCGGTCCAGCGCCTGGGTCAGCTGCTCGTCGGTGATGCCGGAGTAATTGACCACCAGGTCGTGCAGGTCGCCGGGCGCGCGGTCGTGATAGAAGGCGCTGAGGGGCTGGACCCGGATGCCCAGGCCCTGGAGCCAGGCGGTGAGCCGGGCGTCGGACCAGGCGGTGTCCACATGCAGCAGGAAGTGCAGCCCCGCGTCCTGCTCCCAGATGGTGAGCTTATCCGCCGCCGCGCAGGCGGACAGGGCCTGGATCACCTGGTTGCGCCGGTGCTGGTAGAAGCGGCGCATGCGGTTGATGTGCTTTTCGAAATGGCCCCGGCTGAGGAACCGGGCCAGGGTATACTGCTCAAAGCTGGGCACGGTGCAGCCATAGAATCCCAGCTCCCGCCGGAATTTCTCCATCAGCGCGGGGGGCAGCACCATGTAGCTGATGCGGATGGAGGGGGCCAGGCTCTTGGAGAAGGAATTGATGTAGATCACCCGCTCCGGCCGCAGGCTTTGCAGGGCGGGCAGGGGATGGCTGGCAAAGCGGAACTCGGAATCGTAGTCGTCCTCGATCACCCAGTTTTCCGTCCCCACCCAGCTCAGCAGCTCCTGGCGGCGGCCCAGGGGCGTGACCAGCCCCGTGGGGAAATGGTGGGACGGGGAGATGTGCAGCACCTGCGCCCCGGCCAGCGCGCGGGGGATCACCCCCTGCTCGTCCATGGGGGCGCTGATGCAGCGCACCCCGCCGGCGGCGTAGATCTGGCGGATCTTCCCGTATCCCGGCTCCTCCACGGCATAGGTCCGATCCCGCCCCAGCAGCTGGATCAGCAGATTATACAGGAAATCCGTCCCCGCGCCCACCAGGATGTTGTCCGCCTGGACGGTCATGCCCCGGAAGGCGGACAGGTGGGCGGCAATGGCCTCGCGCAGCTCCGGGATGCCCTGGCTGGGCAGGGGCAGCAGCAGGGCGCGGCCGTAATCCAGAATGACCTCCCGCTGCAATTTGCTCCACACGGAGAAGGGGAAATGCCCGGTGCCGTTGGCGGTCAAGTCCAGCAAAGGCGGCGCTTCTGTGCACTGCGCCCGGGGCGGGGGCGGTGGGGCCTGGGGCGGACGCTCGATGGCCTCCACAAAAAAGCCCACCTTCTCCCGGGAGCGGATATAGCCCTCGGAGAGCAGCTGGGCATAGGCGGCCTCCACCGTGATCTTCCCCAGCTCCAGGTGGGCCGCCAGCGCCCGCTTGGAGGGGAGCTTTTCTCCGGGCTTCAGATTGCCGGACAGGATATCCTGCCGGATGCAGCGGTAAAGCGCCTCATACAGGGGTACCCCCGGCTTCTTTTTCAGCTCATAGGTCAGCATGGCTCCACCACAGCAAGAAACAGCGCGCTGGCCCGCTCCCGCTCCCCTGCCAGGTACAGCGCGCCGAACAGCGTCTCCAGCCCCGTGGCCTTGGCATACTGGGCCTGGGTCGCCCCCTTGGGGGCGGCGTGGACATGGGCGTTCTTTCCCCGGCGGTAATAGGCAAGCTCCTGCTCCGTCAGCAGGGGCAAGAGTTTTTCCGCATAGGCCGCCTGGGCGGGAGCCTTCACCATGGCAATGGTATCCCTGTGCAGCTGGCCCACGGTCTTCTCGCCCTGGGCGCACAGGTAGCTGCGGCACAGCAGCTCCCACACCCCGTCGCCCATATGGGCCAGGCCCAGGTTGGAGATGGCGTCGATCTGCTGCCGGGGCAGCGTGATTTGAAATAGATTTTCCATTGTGTTCCTCTCCGCGTCAGCCGCCGCACAGCGCCATGAATTCCTCTTCGGAAATGATCCTGGTGCCGAATTTGGCGGCCTTCTGATTCTTGCTGCTGCCGGAATCCTTGTCGTTGGTGATCAGATAATCCGTCTTGGCGCTGACGCCGGTGACCACCCGGCCTCCCTGCTCCTCGATCTTTGCCACCAGGGCATCCCGGTTCTGGAAGTGCAGGAGCTTGCCCGTGATGCAGAAGGTCCTGCCGCCCAGGCCGCCCTCCCGCGGGGCGGGGGCTGCCTCCGGGGCAATGCGCAGAATGGGGACCAGGGGGCGGATGCGTCCCTCGTTTTCCGCCACGAACTGGTTGATACCGGCGCTCATGACCTCGCCGAAGCCGTCCAGCTCCGTCCAGTCGAAATTCTCCCTGGCCAGCTCCAGGAACCGCTCCAGGGGGTTCCCGTTGCCAAAGCACCGGGCGGCCAGCAGCTTGGCGTTGTTCTTGCCGATGTTGGGGATGCCGATGGCGGTGAGCACATTGCTCAGGCGGCAGCTGCGGCTGTCCTCAATGGCGGCCAGCAGATTGTCCACGCTGTCCTGGCCGAAGCGCTCCATCTCCATCAGCGCCTCCCGGTGGGCGTCCAGATGGTAAATATCCGCGAAGTCCTTCACAAAGCCCCGGTCGATGAGCGCCTTCAGCCGCTCCTGGGAAAGACCCATGATGTTCATTGCGTCCCGGCTGACAAAATAGGTGATCTGATCCAGCCGGATGGCGGGGCATGCGGGATTGACGCAGTAGAGCATCTCCCGGCCGTTGTCATTGCGCAGCTCCAGCGTGCTTCCGCAGCAGCCGCAGACGGTGGGGAACTCATAGGACGCCGAGCGGGTCAGGTTGTCCGTGACCATGGGGATGATCTGGTTGGCCTTGATGACGGTGATGGTGTCCCCGATGCCCAGCTCCAGCTCCTTGATGATGCTCACATTGTTCAGCGACGCCCGGGAGACGGTGGTGCCGTCGATCTCCACCGGGTCGAAGATGGCCACCGGGTTGACCTGCCCGGTGCGGTTGGTGCTCCATTCGATGTCCCGCAGCACCGTTTCGTTCCGATCCTGGTAGAATTTGAAGGCCAGGGAATGCTTGGGGTGGTGCCCGGTGCTGCCCAGGCTCCGCCCGTAGGCCACGTCCTCAAAGGAGCCCACCAGTCCGTCGATGGGGTAGCCCTTGGCGGCGCAGGTCTGCTGCAGGTCCTCCATGACGGTCTCCAGCCCGTCCCGGCGGCTCTCCTCGTCCGGGTAGTCGTTGGGCACATGGACATTGGGCACCACCTCGAAGCCCTGACGCTTCAGGAAGGCAAAGGCGGCGGTGTAGGTATCCAGCTCCGGCAGCTCCCGGCCGGCTTCATCCGCCGCCCGGTAGAGCTTCCAGGCGATAAAGTGCACCCCCCGGCGGGCGGCCACCCGGCTGTCCAGCTGGCGCACGGTGCCGCTGACCAGGTTTCGGGGATTCTTATATTCGGTCTGCTCCCGCTGAATGATGCGGCGGAAGGTGGGGTAGTCGATGATGCATTCGCCGTCCACGATCAGCTCCCCCCGGAAGGGGATCCTCTGGGGCAGCGCGGCAAAGGTCCGGGCGGTGTGGGTGATGTCCTCCCCCACCTCGCCGTTGCCACGGCTCTCGGCGCTGACCAGCCTGCCGTCCCGGTAGACCATGGAGGCGGTCAGTCCGTCCATCTTGGCCATGAGGTTCAGGGGCTTGCCCTCAAAATAGTCGCAGAATTCCCCCATGTCCGTGGTCTTGCCCAGGGAGAGCAGGGGGTGATTGTGGGCGACCTTTTGCAGCTTGCTCACCGCGGCATAGCCCACCGTGGCGGTGGGAGAATTGGCATAGACGATGCCCGTCTGCTTCTCCAGCGCCGCCAGCTCATCAAACAGGGCGTCATACTCCTTGTCGGATATCAGGCTTTCATTTCGGTTATAATACGCGTCCCGATACCCATTGAGCCGTTCCACCAGCTCCGTCATCTTATCCATCGTCATTCCTCCATGGGGTATTTGCTACTATTATACCGTAGCCGCCTGAAATTTCAATCAATTAATTCCGCTTCCCGGCCATTCCTGTTTTTTCAAAATAGCTGTTGATAAATACACCCATTGGGTGTCTAAGGCAACACCGTTTTATGATCTTGCAAAGCAAAGCACCCGCCGGTGGCGGGTGCTTTGGGTATGGAGCAGGATACGGGAATCGAACCCGCCTCTGTGGCTTGGGAAGCGACCGTTCTACCAATGAACTAATCCTGCATGTTCAAGTGGGTGTATTATAGCAGAAAAAAAAGGAAAATTCAACTACTTTTTGCGGCTGCGGGAAAAAATCATCACCGTCCGGCTTTTCTCCATTTCGTCCCCCGCTTCGATGGAATTTTTCCCAAAAAAGAGGTACACTTGCCGCAAAAGGGGGCAGTGGAATGAATCATGCGGCAAAGATGGCCGGGCGGCGAAAGCGCCGCCGTCTGCGGCGGTGGTTCTGCCTGGTGGGTATTTGGGCGGCGGCATTGGCGGTGCTGCTGGCGCTGGGAGCCCTGGAGCAGCGCGCCCAGAGCGCGCCGGTGGGCGTCCGGCTGAGCTACCGCGGGCAGGCGCGGCAGGTGGATGCCGCCGGGCTGACGGCGGCGCAGCTGCTGAAGCGTCTGGGTCTGGCGCTGACGCCGGAGGACACCGTCACCCCCGCCGCCGATGCCGTGCTCACCGACGGCGATGTGGTCACCGTCACCCGCCGCCAAACGCGCCGGGAGGAATACACCCAGGCGCTGCCCGCCGGGATCGAATACCGCCTGGACGCCGCCCTGCCCTGGGGACAGGAGGCAGAGCTGAACCCCGGCACAGCGGGGGAATTGCGGTGCGTAGCGGAGGTGGAGTACATCAACGGTGTGGAGACCGGGCGGGAGGTGGTCTCCAAGGAGCTGATATCTCCCGCCCAGCCCCGGTTGGTAGCCGTGGGCACCCGGGAAACGGAGGCCCCGCTGGCGGAGGGGGGCTGCCTGTGGCTTCCCGGCGGCCAGCTGCTGACCTATACGAAGGCCCTCACCCTGGAGGCCACCGCCTTTACCTCCACTGACCCCGGCTGCCTTCCCGGCGCGCGGCAGGGCACGGCGGTGGTGGCCGCCCGGTTCATCCCGCCGGGGACCCGGCTGTTCATCGCCTCCGCTGACGGCGCCTATACCTATGGCATTGCCCAGGCTGCGGCGGGGGACAGCATGGAGGGCGATCGGATCGACCTGTATCTGGATCCCGCCGAATCGGCGGAATTTGGGCGAAAGCAGTGTATCGTGTATTTTCTCGGTTGAAAACCGGCGCTTCCTCTGGTATGATGATGAAAAAGAAGAGGAAGGCTGACTGTGATGGTAAATGTTTGCGATATTCAGGTGATGAAGCCCCTGCTGGCGGCCCACGGGTTCCATTTTTCCAAGGCCAAGGGCCAGAATTTTCTGATCGCCCCCTGGGTGCCGGAATCCATTGCCGGCGCCGCCGGGGTGCGGAAGGACGTGGGGGTGCTGGAGATCGGCCCCGGCGTGGGCCCGCTGACCCAGCAGCTGGCCCTGCGGGCCGGAAAGGTATGCGCTGTGGAGGTGGACGAGCGCTTAAAGCCCATCCTGGAAATCACCCTGGAGGGCTGCGGGAATGTGGAGCTCGTCTGGGGCGATGTGCTGAAGCTGGATATCCCCGCCCTGGTGAAGGAGAAGCTCCCCGGCCTGCGGCCCGTGGCCTGTGCCAATCTGCCCTATTACATCACCAGCCCCATCCTCACCGCCCTGCTGGAGGCGGAATGCTTCCAGGCCGTTACCGTCATGGTGCAGAAGGAGGTGGCCCAGCGCATTGCCGCCCGGCCGGGTACGGCGGAGTACGGTGCGTTCAGCGTGTTCTGCCAGTACTACGCGGAGCCGGAGCTGCTGTTTGACGTGCCTGCCCACTGCTTTGTCCCCCAGCCCAAGGTCACCTCCGCCGTGGTCACCCTGCGCGTGCGTCAGGCGCGGCCCTGGGACATTCATGACGAGCAGCTTTTCTTCCGGGTGGTGCGGGCCAGCTTTGCCATGCGCCGCAAGAAGCTGAGCAACGGCCTGGCCTCCGGCTTCCCGGAGCTGGGCAAGGCCGGGGCGGAGGCGGTGCTCGCCGCCTGCGGCTTCCCGGAGAACGTCCGGGGCGAGACTTTGGGCATCCCGGAGTTTGGGGCAATTACCAATGAAATTCTGCGCCGGGAGGCGGAAAAATGACGCGGTTCGTATTTCTGGATCTGGACGATACCATCCTGGACTTCCACCGAACGGAACGGGCGGCGCTGACAAAAGCGCTGCTGGAATGCGGCATTCCGCCCACGGAGGCGGTGCTCTCCCGCTATCACCAGATCGACCGCCAGCACTGGCAGCGGCTGGAGCGGGGCGAGTTGACCCACACCCAGGTGCAGGAGGGGCGCTTCCGGGTGCTCCTTACCGAGCTGGGGGCGGCGCTGGATCCGGCGGAGGTCAACCGCCGCTTTCGGGAGAATCTGTGCGGCGAGCAGTATTTCCTCCCCCAGGCCCGGGAGGCGGTGGAGCGGCTGCGCCAAAATCACCGGCTGTTCCTGGCCAGCAACGGCACCGCCGCGGTGCAGCATGCCCGCCTTACCGGCGCGGGACTGTATCCCTGTTTTGAGCAGGTGTTCATCTCCGAGGAGATCGGCTTCAACAAGCCCTCCCGGGAGTTCTTTGACGCCTGCTTTGCCCGCATCCCCGGCTTTGATAAAAGCAGTGCCATCATGGTGGGCGACAGCCTGACCTCCGACATTCTGGGCGGCCTGCGGGCAGGGCTGCGCACCTGCTGGCTCAACCCTGCCCGGCTCCCCCCGGATCCCGCCATCCGCCCCGACTGCGAGATCCGATCCCTCGCCCAGCTGGAGGCGCTGCTGTAAAGCCGGGCGGGCAGGATACCATATTGAAAAGTAAGGCGAATTCGCACGGTCCAAAGCGGGACCTGTTACGAATTCGCCTTAAATTTCAGCATACTTTGGGTGCCTGCCGCGCCCTCTCAGTTTTCTTTCTTCTTTCGGATAATGCCATACCCTTGGCTCCCCGGTGGGGGAGCTGGCAGCCCGTAAGGGCTGACTGAGGGGGTGTCCCCGGTCGGGTAGCAAAATGTACATTTCTCAACCATCCAACGACACCCCCTTTGCCGCTTCGCGGCACTTCCCCCAAAGGGGGCAGCAAGAGGGGTGCTCAGCCCTTCAGGCCTCTGGACTGGCGGTCCATGTCCTCGACGACGATGTCGTAGATCTCGCCCAGACCGGCGCAATATTCCAGGACCTTCCACGGCTCATTGGTGTGGTAGTGGATCTTGATCAGGTCCTCATCCCCCACGGCCAGCAGGCAGTCCCCCTTGAAGTGCTCTACAAAATAATCGTTGATGGCGTCCTCATCCAGGTCGTGTCCCTCGATCAGGAGCTGGGTATCATATCGGAATTCGGTCATGTGGTGTCATCCTTTCTGTGGCGTCCTCACGGAAATTATTTTATCACAAACTTGTTGATAAATCAACAAGTATATGCTATAATTCCTTCTGCATTTCGTACCGCATAGGGGGGCTGAATCAATTGGATCGGTTTGATACCTTTACCGGCTCGGTTTTGGAGCTGAACCGGCTGCTGCAGCGGCTGAAGGAAACGGAAATGAAGCCCCTGGGCCTGCGGGCGAACCATGTGATGTGCCTGTATCACCTGGGGAAGGCTCCCCAGGGTCTGACGGCGGCGGAGCTGACCCGCGCCTGCCGGGAGGACAAGGCCGCCGTCTCCCGCTGCATTGCCCAGCTGACCCAGCGGGGGCTCGTGTCCGCCGAGGCCCAGGCGCACCGGCTTTACCGCGCCAAGCTCACCCTCACCCCCGCCGGGCGCGCCCTGGCAGAGCAGCTCTATTGCCGGGTGGATTCCGCTGTGGCCGGAGGCGGCCAGGGTCTGACCCCGCAGCAGCGGGAAACGCTGTACGCCGCCATGAACATCATCATCGACAATCTCTCCCGCTACCTGGCGCAGCGGGAGGAATAGAAAGGAAAACCATGGAAAAAGTGCGCATTATTACGGATTCCGGCGCGGATCTCCAGCCGCCGTTCCCTCAATGTCTCACCGTCATGCCCCTGACCATCCATTTTGGCAGCGAGGAATTCCGGGACGGGGAGACCATCGATCACAAAACCTTTTACGAGCGGCTGGCCTCCGATGCCTGTTTCCCCACCACCAGCCTGGTGCCGCCGGGGGAATTCGAGGCTGCCTTCCGCCGGGCGCAGGAGGCAGGTGAAGCGGTGGTAGCCGTTACCCTTTCCAGCAGACTCTCCGGCACCTACCAGAGCGCCGTGATGGCCGCGCAGGAATTTGAGGACGTATACGTGGTGGACAGCCTGAACGCCACCCTGGGTGAGCAGATCCTGGTGCGGTATGCCCTGGGCCTGGCACAAAGCGGAATGGCCGCCGGACAGATCGCGGCGGAGCTGGAGCGCATCCGGCCCCACGCCAACCTGATCGGCATGCCGGATACCCTGGAATACCTCCACCGGGGCGGCCGCATTTCCAAAACCGCGGCGGTGCTGGGCGGCGCGCTCTCCATCCGCCCGGTGCTGCGCATGGTGGACGGCGCGGTGACCATGATCGGCAAGGCCCGCGGCTCCAAGAACGGCAACAACTATCTGATCCAGGAGGTCAACAAAACCGGCATCGATTTTCAGAAGCCCCTGTGTCTGGGCTACACCGGCCTGAGCGATACGCTCCTTCAGCGCTACATCGCCGACAGCACCCAGCTTTGGGAAGGCAGGATCGCCGCGCTCCCCATCTGTCCCGTGGGCCCCACCATCGGCACGCACCTGGGGCCCAACGCCGTGATCGTCGCCTACTTCGACGCCTCCGCCGGCGCTCTGTGATGGCAGAGGCGGGAAAACCGCTCAACATTATTATTTTACCATAGATCCGGCCCCACCGTCCATTCGCTTTTTCCATAAGCTTTTGCGCCAATTTGTGTGGAATATCCCATCTTGCAATCCGTGCGGGAAGGGTGTATATTGAAAGCACAAAAAGGAGTGAGTCCAATGTACTAAGCCACTTCTCAAATCCGCAGAAAGCAGAGGTTAAGCAAATGACGGAACCCAAGGACTTTGCGAAATAACCCCTGATCGATCCCAAAACCGTGAGGGAAAGATCAGGGGTTATTTCTTTTTCTTTTCATACTGAACTCCAATTAAAATCTTTAAAAAAGATTTTAATTGCCTGAAGGGCATGGAGTTCATATGAGACTTGTTTTGTGATTTCTTTCCTTATAAATCACAAAACAGGCAGCGCCATCAGGCGATGCCTTCCTGATTAAAATTAAGATTTTAATCAGGAAATTGTATCAGGCATCACCGCACCGATCCATCCGATGCGGTGATGCCATTTTTCTCTTCACGGGAGCTTTTTCCCGCAGGTCACTCGCCCTGGGTCTCGCCGGGGACCTGGATGGCCAGGTATTGGTTCAGGGCGTCCAGGACGCTTTCGTCCTTCAGGGTAATGGTTATCTCAATGCGGCGGTTCTGCGCCCGGCCCTCTACGGTCTCGTTGGTGGCCACCGGGCGGGTAGAGCTGTAACCGGCGGCGCAGAAGTATTGGGCATAGGGGGTCAGGATGCCGCCCTGGGTGGTCATCAGGTAGGTGAGCACGGAATTGGCCCGGTCGGTGGAGAGCTTGCGGTTCAGGGTATCGGAGCCGGTGCTGTCCGCGTGGCCGCCGATGACGATGGTGTCCACATACCCGATGCTGTCGCTGCTTTCCAGGAAGCTGGCAAAGCCGATGGCCAGCTGGTCCAGCAGCACCCGGCTGTTGGCCTTCAGCTCCGCGGAGCCCTGGTCAAACAGCACGCTCTCGCTGAGCACCAGGCTGCCCGTGTCGCTGATGGAGATGGTGTTGGCGTTGCCCATCACCTGCTCCACGTTCTGCCGGATCTTTTCCACAATGTCCACCCGCAGGAAGGCCGCCGCCTGCATCTGGGCGCGCACCTGGCTCAGCTCTGCCTGGGTATTGTCCAGGTACAGCTGCTGCTGGGCCATTTGGGCCTGCTGCTGGGCGATGGTATCCTTCTGGGCGGCAATGTCCGCCTGCTGCTGCATGATGAAATTGGCCTGCTCAATGATGCTGGAGGCCTGCTGGTCCAGGGTGATCTTCTGCTGGTCCAGATCCTGCTGGGCGGTCTCCAGATTATCGGACACGGTTTGCAGCTCCGCCTCCTTGTCCTTCACCTGCTGGGTGGCCACGATCAGCTGATTCAGGGTGTCGCGCAGCTCCTCTTCCTTGTGGGAGAGGTCATTGTTGGTGATGATGTTCTGGATATAGGCCAGCAGCATCAGGAAAAACAGGATCAGCGCCACCGCCGACATCATATCCGTATACGACGGCCAGAAGCCCTGCTCCCCATTGGAGGTGCCGGTCTGGGTGCGACGGCTGGTTCTTCTCATCAGTTGTCGCCCCTTTCAGAGCTGCGGCTCACCCGGCGGATGGCGGCGGTCAGGTCCCGCACGGCCACATCCATTCTTTCCACCGTGCCCCGCAGATTGTAGTCAAATTCCGAGAAGTCCCGCACGCCCTGGTTGAAGCAGTCCACCGTGGCGTTGAAGCCGGTGAGGCTCTGCTGCAGCGCGCCGGTGGAGCCCTTCAGCGCGTCGTCGATGGCAGCGGCGGCTGCGTTCAGGCCGCCGATCATCTGGCGCACCAGGGCGGCGTCATCCTTCGGCGCTTCGGCAGCCAGGCGGGGGGCGACCCGGTGGTCAAGCCACAGCTCCAGCTCGTTTTCCAGCTGCTCCCGGATGGACTCCGGGCTGAAGATGGAGCGCAGAATGGTCAGAATGATGGAGCAGCCCACGCCGAACAGGGAGGTATAGAAAGCCACGCCCATGCCGGACAGGGCGGAAAGCAGGCCGCTGCCCATGTTGTTCAGGGCGTTCTGCCAGTCGGCGGTGCTGCCCAGCAGCTGGGACAGGGAGGTGACGGACAGGCTCAGGCCCAGGAAGGTGCCCAGCAGGCCCATGGTGACGAACAGCGAGACGGCGTTGCTCAGGAACCGCTCGCAGAACAGGCAGAAGCCCATATCCGTGTGGATGGTGCTGGTGACGATGGCGGGGGTATTGGTCTCCTGGCCGAAGGTATTGTAGGCGGTGGTGAATTCCTCCAGCGCGTCGCGCACCAGGTGGCTGCGGTGGGTATCGCCCACCACGGCAAGTCTTGTCTGGCGGCGGTAGGCGCAGCTGACGGCAAACAGCATGATCACAGCCACGGCAAACAGCATCAGGATCATGATGATCACCACCACGCTGACGGGGTGCATATTTGCGAGAAATTTCATAAAAAGGCCTCCTTTATTTCGTTGCGCCGGGAAGCATCCGCCGTCCCCCTGCGGGCAAAGCGACCCCCCATTTTGACCCATTCTACCATGAATCGGCGGTTTTCTCAAGAGACCTAAGAAAAAACTAAGAATTAAAAATTCGCCTCTTCGGAAATGATATGTACCCCCAATACCGGGTGTCCGGTATTGGGGGTACATATCAGAAATGGGGAGGCGGTAATTACTTTATTTTAAAATGCCGCGTCTGCCCCCATTGGGCCGGTGGTCTTGAACGGGGCCTCCCTTCCATTTTCAGTGGGGCAGCCCCATTCACACTTCTAAGAACGGCCTTTGGTTTTGACTTTTGCTTTGGCTTTTTTCCCGTGACGGCTGCGGGACATCACAATCTGCTGCAACGCGACAAACAAAAGCACCAGAAGGCCTGTGATGATCTTGCCCCACCAGGACGAGAGGGTGCCATTGAACGTAATCAGGCAGGGGATCACAGCCTTCAGCAGAACACCGAAGAAAGTGCCCACCATATAGCCAACGCCGCCGGAAAGCAGCACGCCACCGATAACCGCGGCAGAAATCACATCAAGCTCACCGCCCTGCAGCGCCAGATTCCAGCCGGACTTAACATACAGCGCGTAAGCGATGCCGGCCAGCGCGGAGCACAGGCCATTGAAGCCATAAACCATCATCTTCGTCCGATCAACGGGCAAACCCATCAGCCGGGCAGACTGCTCGTTGCCGCCAATCGCGTAGACGTTGCGGCCAAAGCGGGTCTTTTGCAGAATATAGGTGCCCAGAAGGATCATGACGATGAACAGCACGACATTCAGATTGATATATGCAACGGGCTTGATCTTTACCCATTCGCCCCCGGAGTATTTCATGAAGTAAACCTTCCAGCCCGCCAGGGCATCAATTACTTCATTGTTGATGGAGATGGACTCCCGGCTGATCAGCGAACACACGCCACGGGCCAGGAACATACCCGTCAGCGTAGCAACGAATGGTGGGATCTTCAAATAGGTAACCAGGGCACCCATGCCCAGCCCCAGCGCTATGCCTACAAAAACAGAGAACGCCATGCACAGCCAGGGGTTAAGCCCAAGCACCGTAGTGCCATAGGCCAGGAACATGCCAGTCAGAGAAGCGACCGCAGCCACGGACAAGTCGATCCCGCCGGTAATCAGCACCATGGTCATGCCAACGGCGGATATCCCGATATAGGCGTTGTCCACAAATAGCATCATAAAAGTACGTAGCTTAGTAAAGCCCTTGGCACCGTAGACGATGGCACCAAACGCATAAATCACCAGAAAGATACCAATTGTTGCCAGCACCATCAGATATTTGGGATTGGATACAAAATTCAGGAGCTTTCTGTTTTTCCTTTTATCCATGGAACGCACCTGCTTTCTGCTTGCGGGATTTTCTGACGGCCAGTCTCTTGCGTACCGGCTCAGACTGAATAATGATTACCACCAGAATAATTACGGCCTTAAAAGCCATGATGGATTCGGAAGTGATGCCGAAATAATACACCAAAGTGGTAATGGTGCGGATAATGAGTGAACCGATAATGGTGCCGGTCAGCGAAAATTTTCCGCCGGTCATGCTGGTTCCGCCCAGCACCACCGCCAGGATGGCATCCATCTCGTAGTTCACGCCCGCGTTGTTGGAGTCGCAGGAGGAAATACGGCTGGAGTAGATCAGGCCGGCCACGCCGGAAAGGAAGCCGGTGAGGGTATACACGATGATGATGATCTTGCCGGATTTCAGGCCCGTCACCCGGGATGCGCTGGGGTTGATGCCAACGGACTCAACAAAGGTACCAAAGGCGGTCCTCCGCACGAAAATCATCACAGCCGTGCAAATCACAACGGCAAGGATAATGGGGAACGGCAGGCCAAACAGGCTTCCCTGGCCGATAAAGCGGAAGGGGGTATAGCCGGTGGTGAACTGCTTGCCATTGGTGGCGATCTGGGCTATACCGCGGCCTGCCACCATAAGGATTAAGGTGGCAATGATTGGCTCAAGCTTGAATTTCCCGATCAGGATGCCGTTGAAAAGGCCCATCAGCGTACATACGGCCAACGGAACCAGGATGACCAGTACAAACGGATAAATGGTATAGTCGCCAGGGGTAGGATACTCCGTCACATCCCAACGAAGCAGCTTCAGCGCAAACGCACCGGCCACGGCTACAAGCGCACCGACGGAAATATCCGTACCGCCCAGTGCAATGACCATGGTCATACCCATGGCAATAATGGTGATCTCGGAGCTTCTGTTGATGATGTCCACAATGGATCCGTAGAACATACCTGTGGTGGCATTATACTCAATACGGAAGAAATCAGGCCGCAGAATCCCGGCTACGGCCAGAATTGCCAGCTCGGCGATCACGGCCCATGCCAGCTTACTTCTGAAGATGGATTCTTTGCTTTTCACGCGCTTTCACCGTCCTGTTCCCCAGCGATTATTCTCATAATATCCGCCTGTGTGCAGCTTGCGCCATCCAATTCGCCCGCTTTCTTTCCGTCACGCATAACAATGATGCGGTTGGAGCAGCGGATGATCTCGTCAAGCTCTGAGCTGATGAAGATGATGGACATACCATCCCCGCACATCTGCAGCATCAGGCGCTGAATCTCAGCCTTGGCACCCACGTCAATACCACGGGTAGGCTCATCCAGGATCAGCAGATCCGGCTCAGTGGCCATCCAGCGGGCCAGAATGACCTTTTGTTGATTGCCGCCGGAGAGCTCCCGGATTTTCTTTTCCGCATCGGGGGTGGCAATGGCAAGGAGCTTGATGTATTTATCCGCCAGCTCGTCCTGCTCTTTGCGGCTCATGGGTCGCATCATGCCCCGGCGGGCCTGCAGCGCCAGCGCGATATTCTCCCGGATGGTCAAATCGCCGATGATGCCGTCCCGCTTACGATCCTCGGGGCAAAACGCGATCTTGTGGTTGATCGCGTCCATCGGTTCTCCAATCTTCACGGGGATGCCGGCAATCTTCAAATCGCCATTGTGCATCCTGGTAACGCCGAAGAGCATTTCGGCGGTTTCGGTCCGGCCGGAACCCAAAAGTCCCGCGAAGCCCAGCAGCTCGCCCTTTTTCAGATCGAAAGAAATATCCTCCACCTTGCCAGGGACACCGATATGATCGGCCTCCAGCATTTGGGGCGCATCTTCCCTCTGCACGGCGCGCTTCAGGTCAAAAATCTGGTCAAGGTCCTTGCCGATCATACTGGAAACCAGTTCCAGCTTCGTAATTTCATTCGCGTTGTATACGCCCACCAACCGGCCATTTCTCAGGACGGTCATGCGGTCGCTCATTTCAAACACCTGATCCAGGAAGTGCGTGATAAAGATGATGCTGATGCCTCGCGCTTTCAGATCCCGCATCACATCAAAAAGCTTTGTCACCTCGTCGCTGTCAAGAGATGAGGTGGGTTCGTCCAGGATCAGCACCTTTGCATCCACGTCCACCGCGCGGGCGATGGAGACCATCTGCTGAATGGCGGTGGAATACTGGGCGAGCGGACGGGTCACATCAATATGTACACGGAAGCGCTCAAGAAGCTCCGCAGAGCGCTTATTGATCGTTTTCCAATCAATTTCTCCGTGTTTCATCGGTTGGCGGCCGATAAAAATATTCTCTGCCACAGAGAGATTGTCGCACAGGTTGATCTCCTGGAAAACAGTAGATATGCCCATATCCACAGCATTCTGGGGATTGGTGGGACGAATCTCTTTTCCATCCAGTATGATTTTTCCCGCATCCATTTTGTTTACGCCAGTGAGGCATTTAATGAGGGTGGATTTACCCGCACCGTTTTCTCCCAGCAACGCATGAACTTCGCCGCGGCGCAGCGAGAAATCAACTCCGTCCAGCGCCTTTACGCCGGGGAACTGAATTTCGATGCCTTGCATAGACAAGATCACATCATGATCCAAATTTCATCATCCCTTCGTTCCAAAAGAGCGGATGGGAGAAATTCTCCCATCCGCTGCAAGTTGGTTTCAGTATTTATCCGTCAACGGTCAACGGATCTGGCTCCAGTTTAGTACTTGCGCTCAGCGATCACATCGGCAGCCTTGACGGACAGCATCTCACCGGCTTCGTCGTAAGCAATGCCGCCGTCCATGCAGAAGACACCCTCTTCAGGATGGACAATGCCCTTCTCATAGGTCTCGCCGGCCTCCATGCCCTTGATCATGGGGATGACCGCGCCGGAGTATAGGGGGTTGCACTCAACGGTGCAGTTCATTTCGCCGGCAACAATGGCGTCGAAAGCGGCCTTAACACCGTCGCAGCCAACAATGATGATATCCTTACCGGGAACCTTGCCGGCAGCCTTGATGGCGTCAATCGCGCCCAGCGCCATGTCGTCATTCTCGGCCAGCAGAACGTCGATCTTGTCGTGAGCCTTCAGGAAGCTTTCCATAACGGCCTGGCCCTCAGCACGAGTGAAGTTGCCAGTCTGGGAAGCGACGACCTTCAGCTTTTCGTTGCCGTCCAGGATCTCCATGATGCCCTTGGTGCGGTCGGTAGCGGCAGCAGCGCCGGTGGTACCTTCCAGGATGACGATGTTGACTTCTTCATCGCCACGGCCAACGGAATCCAGATAGTTGATGGTCCAGCGGGCCATACGGCGGCCTTCCTCCAGGAAGTCGCCACCGAATGCGGCAACGTAATCGATCTTATCCATGCAGTCGGGCATACGATCCAGCAGGAACAGAGGGATCTCAGCCTCATTGACTTCCTTCAGGACTTCGTCCCAGCCGGTGGTCACAACGCCGGTGAAGAGGATGTAATCAACGCCCTGGGTGATGAAGTTCCGCAGAGCCTTGACTTGGTTTTCCTGCTTCTGCTGTGCATCGTCATAAACCAGAGTCCATCCTTCCGCTTCAATGGCGGCACACATATCGTCAGTATTGGCAGTACGCCAGTCGGACTCCTGACCCACCTGAGAAAAGCCGATCGTCAGGGCGGAAGCGCTAACAGCGCAACCGACGAAAAGTGCGAGTGCGAGAACCAGAGACATGATCTTTTTCATTGTGTTTCCTCCATTCAGTTTTATTTTGTACTTTCGAAACCAACCAGCAGGGAGAGACGGCACACCCCGACGCCGTCGGGCGTAAGAAGCCGTCCAAACCGTGGTCACTTTCTATTCACGATGGTATCATGCCTTGTACATAAAGTCAAGATTTTGTTTGCGTTTTAAACAACTTCTCACTATGTGTTTCATTTATATTTGTGCAAAATCACAAATCAAAAAACAAACAAATACGCCTGCCAATACCTGCCTTCGTCTTCTTTTCATGGCAAAAAAACACCTGGCGCGTTCATTTTATGTTAATTTTATATTTATTACGCAAGTCCATTTTCTCCCCTCCACCGGGCGGATTCGGGACTTTCGCTCTATGGAGCATACGCTTACCGGGGGTGGGCCAAAAATTCGCCTCCCCGTTTCCGGGGAGGCGAAAGCACGGCGTATCAGCCCTCTTTGGGAATGATGATCGCGGCGGCCAGATAGGCCAGCAGGCCGCTGCCGCCGAAGCAGGTCAGGATCACAAAGCCCAGGCGGACCAGGGTGGGGTCAATGTTGAAGTATTTGCCGATGCCCGCGCAGACGCCGCAGAGCATCTTGCCGTTTTCGACCCGTGTCAGACGTTTTTCCATGAATAAATCCTCCGTTCTTTACAATAAAAGGCGTATTTTACAGATATTCCGGGGCGTGAGGCTCCTGGGAGTGCTCCTCGGGCCGGTCCTCCTGCTGCTCCCGGGCAGGCTCGGCCGGGGCTTCTTCCCCTGCCTGGGACGCTTCGGCGGCCTGGGGTGCGGCGGGGGCTTCCTCCGCCGGCTGCTCCCGGTGCTCCGCTTCCGGCTGGGCCGGTTCCCCGGCGGGCGCTTCCTGGGGGCCCTCAGCGGGCTGCTCCGCCTCCGGCTTCTTTTCGCAGCGCTGCATGGCCTCCTGGAAATCCCGGCTCAGGCTGTCCATCCGGCTGCTCAGGACCTTCCCAGCGGCGGTGAAATTCTTCTTCACTGTATCGGACAGGGAACTTAGGTCATATTCCGCAGCCAGCTTTCCGGCGGCGTGCTGCAATTCCTCGCTGCCCTCAGTGACGGTGTTCACGATCCCCTTGCCCAGCTTCCTGGCGGCGTCCAGCAGGGAGTCCGTGGTCTTGCCCTCCCGCTCCTTCACCCGGCGGTAGAAGGTATTGGGCTTCAGGTTCAGCTCCGCCATGGCCTGGCGGGCGGTGATCTCCCCGTTCTTCCAGCGCTCCAGGATCTGATCGAACATTTCCTCATCCACCTCGATGGGCTTGCGGCCCTTGGCGGGGGCGTCCTCTCTTGAAGGCTCACTCTCCCGCCCGGCGTCCATTTGCAGGATGGCCCGCAGCAGCGCTACCGCCTGAACGCCCGCAGGGGTGCCGGTATCCAGCCCCTCGGCCACGCTGCGGAAGCGGATGCCCCGGCTTTGCAGTTCATCCAGCAGCTCCAGAAGCGCCGCCGCACTGTCAGCCGCGCAGGAAAGCTGGGCCACGGCCAGGCAATCCCCGTCCTGCAGCTCTCCCAGGAGCCGCTCCAGACCGCTGCGGTCCATTTCTCCCGCCTCCGTCCGGCTGTTTTGATAGATATAGTTCATTTCCATGCTCCTTTCCGGATTTGTGAAATGAGTATATCATGAGTGTTTCAAAATGTCAATAATCATTTTTGAAATTTGACATATTATTAACAGAAATGACATGTTCATTTTGAAACAATCTTTGGTGCTCTGACGGGCGCGGTCAGGCCGTCTCCATATCGTAGGACAGCAGGATGACCAACACGCCGTCCACCATCCGGATGCTGTCGGCGGCGGGGAAGGGATGCATTTGCAGCACCTGCGGGTTTTCCTTCAGCGCCTCCAGCTCAGCGCCGGTGACGAACTCCACGGGGTAGCCCAGGTAATAGTCCAGATAGCGCTGGTGGCTGAGAGGATGGGTGGTGGAGAAATTGAACCACACCCCGGTGCCATTGGGGGAGAAGCCGACGCGGTAGGAATTCAGCGGCCCGTTGCCCAGCAGGCCCAGGATGGCCACCGGGGTCTGGCCGGGGACATAGTCCTCGGTCTGCTCCATGCGGTCGATGATGCGGGTGTAGGCGGACAGGGTGGCGTCGTTTTCCAGCTGCTTCTTCAGGGCGATCTCGTTGGAATACAGGCAGTTGTCATAGATCAGCACGCACACCAGCGCCGCGCACAGCGCCCGGGCCGCCCGGGAGATTTTCCCCTCCCCGGCCGTCTGCTCCCGCAGCTCACACAGTGCCAGCACGCAGACATAGGAGAGATTGAAGGAATACACCATGATCCAATGGAAAAAGTTGGAAATGGGAATGATGAAGTTCATCCCGAAGGGAATGGCGGCGACCACGCCCAGCGCACCCCACACATTCCCCTTGGGCAGCTTATTGGAAACGCACACGGAGATGGCGAAGAAGGCCGCCAGGGCCGCCAGGGCCAGATTGATCCCCAGCTGGACGGGCATGGAGTGCCCCACCGGGTAGAAGAACCACATGTCCAGGGCCTCCAGGAAGTGGTAGCCCCGCTCCAGGAGGGACTCCACAGACAGGTTCAGGGCGCTGCCCACGCTGTTGTAGGTCTCGGCGTCCGCCACCTGGGTCAGCTTCTGGGTGAGGTTGGCCGCCAGGAAATACAGCACCATGGACGCCGCCATGGGCAGCAGATGGCGGAAGGTCTCGCCGTAAACCGCCGACACCTTCTCCCCCCGCAGCAGCCGCACCAACGCCAGGATCAGCAGCAGATACACCGCCGCCTGAATGTACGCCTGATAGATGCCCAGGGAGAGGAAATACAGCACCGCCGCGATCAGCTCTCCCCGGCGCAGCCGCAGCGCGGCCCACACCCCCAGCACCGCCAGCAGCAGGCACAGGCCGTAGGCGTCCGCGTCGTGCAGATAGGTGGCGTTGGTCAGGGAGACGGTGGAATTGGTCACCAGGATGCCGCAGGTGAGCACCACCGTCAGCTTTTTTTGCAGCTTGAGAATGTCTGTGATGAAATAGGTGCTGAGCCACAGAAACACCAGCAGCAGGAAGCCGTTGACAGCGGGCAGCAGGAATTTGCCCCGCAGCAGCCGGTACACCGGCCGCAGGAACCGGCCGAAGGACAGCATCATGTCCGGGCTTTCCTCATAAATGGAGATCATGGAATCGTGGGAGAAATTGGCGTTGAAGAAAAGGTAGCCATAGGCCACCAGGCCGAAAAACAGGGTCCACCAGCCGATGTATTTCATCCGCTTCCAGTCAGGGCAAACCGTCTGCCCCGGGCGGCACAGGGCGTCCAGCCGGGCGGCGCATGTATGCTTCTCCATCAGCATTCTCCTTTTGCGTTGAATACGTATTGGTCCAGCCGCCGGAAGGCCTCCTGGACCCGGGACAGGGGGAGCGCCAGGTTGACGCGGATGTGGCAGGGGCCGTGGAACGGGCGGCCATCCTGGAAGGCCACGCCCACCGCCCAGGCGGCCTTCAGCACGTCGTCCAGGCTCTTTTCATGGGCGCGGCACCATTCGGTGCAGTCCAGGAACAGCATGTAGGTTCCCTGGGGGCGGCTCACCGTCACGCCGGGGAAATGGCCGCGGATGTAATCGCAGGCGAAATTCACGTTGCCGTTCAGCACCTGCCGCAGCTCCTCCAGCCACGCGATGCCCTCGTCCCGGTACGCGCCGATGAGGGCGTACATGGAAAGGACGTTCTGGGCGTTGTAGTGGCACAGCGTCGCCTCCTTGGCCACCCGGTCCCGGAGCCAGGAATTGTAGATGATGCTGTAACTGCCCACCAGGCCCGCCAGATTGAAGGTCTTGCTGGGGGCGTACATGGCCACGGTGCGCTGCTTTGCGTCCTCGCTCACCGTCTGGGTGGGGATGTGCCGGTAGCCGGGCAGGATCAGGTCCGACCAGATCTCATCGGAGATCACGTAGACGTCGTATTTTTTATACAGCTCCATTACCCGCTCCAGCTCCCAGCGCTCCCAGACCCGGCCGCAGGGGTTGTGGGGGGAGCAGAGGATGGCGGTGTGGATCTTATACCGGATGATCTTCTCCTCCATGTCCGCCAGGTCCATCCGCCAGGTTCCCTGGGTATCCTGCCGCAGCGGGGAGTGGACGATGTGATAGCCGTTGTCCTCCAGGGCGTGGGTAAAGCCGATGTAGGTGGGCGAATGCACCAGCACGTGGTCGCCCCGGGAGCACAGCACGTTCACCGCGCTGACCACCCCGCCCAGCACGCCGTTGGCATAGCCAATGGCCTCCTGGGGCACGGTGACGCCGTGGCGCAGAGCGTGCCAGCGGATGATGGCGTCATAATATTCCTGCCGGGGGTCAAAATACCCGTAGGCCGGATGCTGCGCCCGCTGAATGATGGCCTGGGGCACGGTGGGCACCGTGGGGAAATTCATATCCGCCACCCACATGGGGATCAGGTCGAAGCCCTCCACGCTGGGGCCGTCCGGGCTGAACACCGTCCGCCCCGGTCCCTCCACCGCAATGGCATCCATCCCCTGCCGGTCCAGAATAGACGTAAAATCATACTTCATAGCAAATCCTCCTTGGGGCATTCGGAACGATCCCCGTTTTTTCTCCATTATATCCTTCCCCGGGCCAAAAAGCAAGGGAAGCTCTTGCCGATTTGATCAGAGCCTCCCAAGTATTCCCGCTTTCGCCGCAAAAACGCCGGGGAGCAAAAAAAAGAATTGCAATGCATCGAATTGACTGGTATACTATATATAAAATGGGAGGGTGTGGGCAATCCCCCCTCATGTGCCCCTGAATGGGGTGTCCGCTGTATTTATAAACAACCATCTTCCCCGGCGGTGGCCGGTGGGCGCGTGAACCTTGGAGGGGTTGCCATGACTGTTGCCAACATTGTGGAGCTGCTGGGCGGATTGGGTGCGTTCCTGTTCGGAATGAAATACATGGGCGACGGCCTGGAGCTGGCCGCCGGGGCCAAAATGAAGGATCTGCTGGAAAAGCTGACCCGGAACAAGTTCCTGGGCTTCCTGCTGGGTATGTTCGTCACCGTGGTCATCCAGTCCTCCTCCGCCACCACCGTCATGGTCATGGGCTTCATCAACGCCGGGATCATGGACCTGGCCCAGGCCACCGGCGTTATCTTCGGCGCCAACATCGGCACCACCATCACAAGCGTCCTGATTGCCCTGGATGTGTCCGGCATTGCGCCGTTCTGCATCTGCGTGGGCGCGTTTCTCATGCTGTACTCCAAAAAAGCCAAGGTCAAGCACGTGGGCCAGGTGATTTTGGGCTTCGGCCTGCTGTTCCAGGGCCTGCACACCATGAGCGTCGCCATGAAGCCCCTGGGGGAGGTCGCTTGGTTCCAGAGCTTCATCATGAATGCCCGCAATCCCATCCTGGGCATCCTGGTGGGCGCGCTGATCTGCGCCGTGATCCAGTCCAGCTCCGCCGCCGTGGGCATCGTGCAGGCGCTGGCCATGCAGGGGCTGATGCCGCTGCACTTTGCCTCGTACCTGATCTGCGGCATCAACATCGGCTCCGCCATGCCCACCATCCTGGCCTCCATGAGCGCCCGGAACAACGCCAAGCGGGCGGCCATGATCTATCTGATCTACAACGTGGTGGGTGCGGTGATCATGACCCTCGTCACCATGTGTCTGCCCTATACGCAGCTGGTAGAGCGGCTGATCCCCGACCCCATGTTCCAGGTATCCGTGGTGCACATTCTCTTCAAGGTGGTGGCTGCCGTCATTCTGCTGCCCTGCACCAATCTGGTGGTCAAGCTCACCTACCGGCTGATCCCCAAGCAGAAGCATGAGGACGCCGCCCGGCTGGAATTCATCGACGTCAACCTGGTGGGCAACCCCAGCGTCTCCCTGCTCCAGATCCGCAGCGAGGTGGAGCGCATGAGCAAGGTGGTGGAAGAGAGCATCACCCTGGCCATGGACGGCATCCTGGCCGGAGAGGTGCGCCACGCCCAGACCATCACGGACAACGAGACGGTGATCGATTACCTCACCGACGCCATCAGCGATTACCTGGTAAAATTCAACGTGCAGGAGCTCTCCACCAAGGAGGCCAAGTACGTCAACCGGGTCTACCAGACCCTGAGCGACCTGGAGCGCATCGGTGACTACGCCGAGCATCTGCTGCACCTGTGCGAGCGTTGCACGGAGAAGGACATCGCCTACTCCGACGCGGCCCGGCAGGAGGTGCTGGACATGTACCACAACGTGCAGTCCCTGTATTCGGCGGCCGTGGCCAAATTTTACAGCCAGGACCTGAGCATGGACGGGCTGAAGCACCTGGCCCGGCTGGAGCGGGAGAACCGCAAGAAGATCAGGCAGTCCCAGCAGAACCACATGAACCGCCTGCGGGCCGGAGAATGCTCCGCCGAGGCCGGCATCATGTTCGGCGAAGTGCTCAACAGCCTGAACCGAATCGGCGGCCACTCCATCAACATCGCCGAAGCCGCCGTCCTCCAAACCGCCGAGAGCTGACCACCTCCGCCACGCTGACGCGCGGCCCTCCTCCCCTTTCAGGGGAGGTTTTTTCCCGGCTTCCCGGAATGGGGACTCATGGGAGAATTCCTCATTTTTTGCTGGCTGTTTTTCCATTGCTGCGGGCTTCTGCCGGATTCGTTGACATTTGGGGGCGGAAGGCTTATAATGAAAAGAAAATGAATGTTTCAGGAGGAACCACCATGATTCGATACGTGGACTGCGCTGCGGCCCATCCGGGCGACGGCAGCCAGATGCATCCCTACAAGACCATCAGCCAGGCTGCCGCAGTGGCGCAGCCCGGCGACGAAATTCTGGTCGCTCCCGGCGTGTACCGGGAGGAGGTCAGCCCCCGCTGGGCGGGCAAAAAGGGGCAGAGCATCGTCTACCGCTCCGCCGTTCCCAGAGGTGCGGTGATCACCGGCGCGGAACCGGCGAAGGGCTGGCAGCCCTACCAGGAGGACACCTGGCTGCTGACGGTGCCCAATTCCTTCTTTGGCGCGTACAATCCCTATACCACGCTGGTCTGGGGCGACTGGCTGAACCAGGGCATTCCCTGCCACACCGGCGAGGTATTCCTGGGCGACAAGTCCCTGTATGAGTGCGACAGCCTGGAAAAGGTGCTGCACCCTGTCCCCAACGACGAATCCTGGGACGTGGAGTTCACCACCCACACCTGGTACACCGCCCAGTCCGAGGACGGAGAGAACACCCTGATCTACGCCAACTTCCAGGGGAAGGACCCCAACAAAGAAAATGTGGAGATCACCGTCCGGCCCCACTGCTTCTACCCGGCACAGGAGCATGTGGACTACATCACCCTGACGGGCTTTGTGGTCACCAAGGCCGCCACCCAGTGGGCGCCACCCACGGCGCTGCAGGACGGCATGATCGGCCCCCACTGGTCCAAGGGCTGGCTGATCGAAAACTGCGAGGTATCCCACTCCAAGTGCTCCGGCATCTCCCTGGGCAAATATTTGCAGCAGGGCAACGACAACAAGTGGTCCCACTATAAGTACAAAGACGGCACCCAGACCCAGCGGGACTGCGCGCTGATCGCCCAGATCGACGGCTGGAGCAAGGAGACCATCGGCTCCCACACCGTCCGGGGCTGCGACATCCACGACTGCGGCCAGACCGGCATCGTGGGTAACCTGGGCTGCGTGTTCTCCGTCATCGAGCATAACCACATCCACCACATCAACAACAAGCGCAACCTGGCCGGCGCGGAGATCGGCGGCATCAAGTTCCACGCCGCCATCGACGTGATCATCCGGGGGAACCACTTCCACCACTGCACCCGGGGCATCTGGCTGGACTGGCAGACCCAGGGCACCCGGGTCAGCGGCAACCTGTTCCACGACAACTGCATGGCCAGGGATTATCTGCTCCAGCGCAAGAACATGGGCGGCCTGGGGCTGGGTGAGGATCTGTTCATCGAGATCGCCCACGGTCCCTGCCTGGTGGACAACAACATCCTGCTCTCCGAGCGGGCGGTAAAGCTGCCCACCCAGGGCGTCGCCTTTGTGCACAACCTGATCGCGGGCTCCATCACCGCCGTGGGCCGGGGCGTGAAGAACGGCTCCGACAAGTATGACTCCACCCGCTATACCCCCATCCACCTGCCCCACCGCACGGAGATCACCGGCTTCATGTCCATTCTCCACGGCGACGTACGGTTCTATAACAATGTGTTCGTCCAGCAGCCGGTGCGGGAGAAGCTGACCGAGATCTGCGCTCCCCTGCCCGGCGACACCATGGAGTGGGACGACAACAATCTGGTCTGCGGCACCGTGCCCTACACCGGCTACATGACCCAGGAGCAGTGGGAGCACTGCTTCGACGGCTACTGCGGCGAGGGCTGCCCCGTGAACCGGGACCGCTACTACATGCCCCTGCCCGTGTGGACCGGCGGCAACGTCTACTTCAACGGCGCAAAGCCCGCCGACATCGAGCGCGACGCCACCGTGGACACCCGGCACCACATCACCCTGGAGCTGAAGCAGGAGGACGGCGTCTACCGCCTGGAGACCAATATGATGGAATATCTGCCCACCTGCGCCACCATCACCTCCGACACCCTGGGTCTGGCCTTTGAGCCGGAGGAGCGCTTCGAGACCCCCGAGGGTGAGACCATCGTCTTTGACACCGACTTCTACGGCAACACCCGCTCCGCCTCCCCCGTCCCGGGTCCGTTCTGCAATTAAAGCTTAAGGCAACACCGCACAATTGTGTCTGCGAGCCGCAGCCGTCTTTTTGCCCCACTTCTTCAGTTTGAAAAACGAGAAATACATACAGTATTCCTTCGTTTTCCAAACTTTGAATTGAGCCAAAAATCCAGGCTGGGACTTCTTGCCAAATTGTGCGGTGTTGCCCTAAATTTATGCCGCCGGAGCGCTGCTCCGGCGGCGATTTTCTATGCATTGGTCCAAATAACGGCAGCCTCGGAGAATGGTTATTGTCATTTTCAACAGATTTGTGCCGCCAATATTATGCAAAACAGCGATTTATTCAAAAGCCGCAAAAAAACTCTTTTCATTTGGAACAAAAGGTGATAGAATGATTTGCAGAGATTGGAAACGGTTCCAGTTTCAACAAAAACATATGGGAGGAATCATTATTATGAAGAAGTTTCTTGCAATGCTCCTGGCTGTTGCCATGGTTCTGAGTATGGCAGTGATGGCTTCCGCTGAGGAGACCGGCTCTGTTTACTACCTGAACTTCAAGCCCGAGTTCGACGCCGCTCTGCAGGAGCTGGCCGCCACCTACACCGAGAAGACCGGCGTGGAAGTCAAGGTCGTTACCGCCGCTTCCGGCCAGTACTCCGACACCCTGACCGCTGAGATGGGCAAGACCAGCGCCCCCACCATCTTCAACATCGGCAACATGGCCGGTCTGAACGACTGGGATGAGTACGCTCTGGATCTGAACGGCACCGCCATTGCCGACGAGCTGACCACCAATGACTTTAACCTCTACAACGCCGACGGCGAGCTGAAGGCCCTGGGCCACTGCTACGAGTCCTTCGGCATCATCGTCAACACCGAGCTGCTGGAGAAGGCTGGCCACAGCGTGGACGAGATCGTTGATTTCGCTTCCCTGAAGGCTGTTGCCGACGACATCCACGCCCGCGCTGACGAGCTGGGCTTCGACGCCTTCTCCGCCGCCGGTCTGGACGGCTCCTCTTCCTGGCGTTTCTCCGGCCACCTGGCCAACATGCCCCTGTTCTACGAGTTCCGTGACGACGACGTGACCGAGGCTCCCGCTGAGATCACCGGCGCCTACCTGGACAACTTCAAGAACATCTGGGATCTGTACATCACCGATTCCGCTGCCGATCCCACCACTCTGAGCACCTCCACCGGCGACGAGTCCAAGGCGCAGTTCATCGAGGGCAAGGCTGCCTTCTATCAGAACGGCACTTGGGAGTACGCTGGCCTGAAGGAAGCCGGCATGACCGACGAGCAGCTGGCCATGATCCCCATCTACTGCGGTGTGGAAGGCGAAGAGGACGCTGGCCTGTGCTCCGGCACCGAGAACTGCTGGGCCATCAACGCCAAGGCCTCCGAGGCTGATCAGAAGGCTTCCATCGACTTCCTGGTATGGCTTGTCACCGATCCCGACGCTTCCGCTACCTATGTTGAGCAGCTGGGCGCCGTTCCCTTCAAGCACTGCCCCGACTCCACCAACAAGTTCATCGTTGACGGCAACAAGCTGCTGTCCGAGGGCAAGTACGCTGTGACCTGGGCCTTCAACTACACCCCCAACGTGGACTCCTGGAGAGCCACCGTTGTCACCGCTCTGGCTGCTTACTCCGCTGACCAGACCGACGCCAACTGGGATGCCGTCGTCTCCGCTTTCGTGGACGGCTGGGCCATCGAGTACGAGACCGTTAACGGCTAATCAACAAATTGACCCAATGAAAGGGGCGGGCACACTGCCCGCCCCCTTTTGCACCCCTTATCCCAGTACAGAAAGGATGATTCCTCTTGGCGAAAAAACAACGTCTTTCCCTGGTGCAGCGGCCGATCCAGAAATACGCGCCGCTGTTCCTGCTGCCCACCTTTGCGTCCTTCATCATCGGCTTCATCTGGCCGTTCCTGCAGGGCATCTATCTGTCCTTCTGCAGCTTCAACACGCCCAAGGACGCCAAGTGGGTGGGCTTTTCCAACTATATCAAGGCCTTTAAGGATACGGGATTTGCCCGGGCGTTCTGGAATACCGCGGGCTTTGCCGTGGTGTCCGTGATCCTGATCAATGTGTGCGCCTTCTTCATCGCCTACGCCCTGACCCAGAAGATGCGCGGCTCCAATCTGTTCCGCACCGTGTTCTTCATGCCCAACCTGATCGGCGGCGTGGTGCTTGGCTATATCTGGAGCATGATCTTCGACGGCATTCTGAAGCGCTACGGCACCTACCTGACCTCCAACGCCACCTATGGCTTCTGGGGCCTGGTGATCCTGGTGGCCTGGCAGCAGATCGGCTACATGATGATCATCTACATCGCCGGGCTGCAATCCGTGCCGGAGGACATGCTGGAGGCGGCAAAGATCGACGGCGCCACCGGCAGCCAGAGCCTGTTCCAGGTCATCATTCCCAATGTGATGCCCTCCGTCACCGTGTGCACCTTCCTGACGCTGACCAACTCCTTCAAGCTCTTTGACCAGAACATGGCCCTGACCGGCGGCCTGCCCAACGTCATCATGAACGGCTCCAAGATCAACATGACGGAGCTGCTGGCGCTGAACATTTACAGCACCTACACCATCAGCAAGAAGTGGCACGGCGTCGCCCAGGCAAAGGCTGTGGTGTTCTTCATCCTGGTCGCCGTCCTTGCCCTGACCCAGCAATTCGTCACCCGCCGGAAGGAGGTTCAGCAGTAATGAAAAAGCACAGCAATTATACCACCCTCAGCAAGGTCATGACGGTTTTCTTCGCCGTGCTGTGCCTTGCCTGGATCATGCCTGTGATCGAGGTGCTGATCAACTCCTTCAAGACCAACAACGCCGTCAACCTGAACCCCTTCGCGCTGCCCAATTCCGAGACCTTCATGGGCTGGGGCAACTACATCAAGGGTCTGACCTTCGGCAACTACCCCTTCCTGAAGTCCGTCGGTTACAGCCTGCTGATCACCGTGGTTTCCGTGGCACTGATCCTGCTGTTCTGCTCCATGTCTGCCTGGTACATCTGCCGGGTGAACAGCCTGGCCTCCAAGGCCTTCTATTACCTGTGCCTGTTCTCCATGATCGTCCCGTTCCAGATGGTCATGTTCACCCTGACCTTCACCGCCGACAAGCTGAAGCTGAACACGCCCTATACCGTCCCCATCGTCTACCTGGGCTTTGGCGCGGGCCTGGCCATCTTCATGTTTACCGGCTTTGTCAAGGGCCTGCCCATTGAGATCGAGGAGGCTGCCGCCATCGACGGCTGCTCCCCGGTGCAGACCTTCTTCCAGGTGGTGCTGCCTATGCTCAAGCCCACCCTGATCTCCATGGGCATCCTGGAGCTGATGTGGGTATGGAACGACTACCTGCTGCCCTACCTGGTGCTGGACCGCACCAAGTATATGACCATCCCCATCCATGTGCAGTATCTGAAGGGAAGCTACGGCACCGTGGACCTGGGCGCGACCATGGCCGTCATCATGCTGAGCATCATCCCCATCATCATCGTGTACATCTTCTGCCAGAAGCACATCATCAAGGGTGTGGCTGCCGGTGCGGTAAAGGGCTGATATGACCATCCGGGATCTGGCAAAGCTCTCCGGCTACTCCCTGGGCACCGTTTCCCGGGCGCTGAACCACCAGCCCAACGTCAGTCCCAAGGCCCGGGAGCAGATTCTCGCCCTGGCGCAGCAATACGGCTTTGAGATCAACGCCAACGCCCAGAACCTGAAAAAGCAGAACAGCGATTCGCTGCTGGTGATCGTCAAGGGCAGCGCCAACGAGCTGTTCGCCCGCATGGTGGAGGTGACCCAGGCGCTGGCCGCCCAGGAGCAGTGCCCCCTGCTGGTGGACTACATCGACGAGGATGAAAACGAGGTGCGCCGGGCCATGAAGCTCTCCCGGGAGCGCAAGCCTCTGGGTATCCTGTTCTTCGGCGGCACCGCCCAGAACTTCCTGTCCGACTACAAGCACCTGAGCCTGCCCACCGTACTGGTGACCAACTCGGCCAAGGGTCTGCCCTTCGGCGGCCTGTCCAGCGTCACCACGGACGATATCGCCGCCTCCAGGACGGTGTGCGCCTTTCTGGTGAACAGCGGCCACCGCAGGATCGCGGTGATCGGGGGTGACCTGGAGGTTTCCGAGATCAGCCGCAACCGTCTGGAGGGCTGCCGCAGAGCGCTGGCGGAGGCCGGGCTGGAGGTGGCCGCCTACCGCGCCGCCCGCTTCTCCTTTGAGGGGGGCTACCGGGCCATGGAAAAGCTCCTTGCCCATCGGAAGGGCATCACCGCCGTGTTCGCCATGGCGGACGTGATGGCCCTGGGGGCCATGCGCTGCATCCATGACCACGGCCTGCGGGTGCCGGAGGACATCTCCGTGGCCGGGTTCGACGGCCTGCCCTACGGGCAGTACTTCATCCCCCGGCTCACCACCGTGGCCCAGTCCGCTCAGGCCCTGGCCGAGACCGGCTATCGGGTCCTGCGGGAGCAGATCGCCACCGGCAAGACCTGCCACGTCTGCGTCCCCTTCTCCCTCATCCCCGGCAGCAGCGTCTGCACCCTGCCGTAAGAGCATTAAGATATCCGGGCAAGCCTTTTTGCGGGCTTGCCCGGATCTTCTTTTTGTAACGTCTTAGTACTGGGTGGGCTGGACGTGCCAGATCTCGCTGGCGTACTGGGCGATGGTGCGGTCGGATGAGAATTTCGCGCCGCTGGCGATGTTCATCAGGCACTTGCGGCCGAAGTTCAGCCGGTCGGCATAGTCAGCATTGGCCTTCAGCTTGGCATCCAGATAGGAGGCGTAGTCCAGCAGGACGAAGTAGTTATCGGGCTTGTGCCAGGAAGCGCCGTCCAGCAGGGAATGGTACAGCTCCCGCTGGGCATCGTCGGTGGGCACGGTGCCGTCCACCATGGTGTCCAGGGCGCGGTGCAGGTAGGGGTTGGTGTCGTAGATGCCCCGGGCATGGTAGCTGTCCCGGACGGCGTTGATCTGCTCCACGGTGTGGCCGAAGATATACTCGTTCTCCATGCCCGCCTCCTGGGCGATCTCCACGTTGGCCCCGTCCAGGGTGCCCAGAGTCACCGCGCCGTTGAGCATCAGCTTCATGTTGCCGGTGCCGGAGGCCTCGGTGCCGGCGGGGGAGATCTGCTCGGAAATGTCGGCGGCGGGGATGATGTGCTCGGCGTAGGAGCAGTTATAGTTCTGAACAAATACCACCTTCAGCCGGTCAGCCACGGCGGGGTCGTTGTTGATCATCCGGGCAATGCGGTTAATGTAGCGGATGATGGCCTTGGCCCGGGCGTAACCGGGGGCGGACTTCGCGCCGAAGATATAGACGGTGGGATGGAAATCGGGCAGCTCGCCGTTCTTCAGGCGGAAATAGATATCCACAATGGACAGTGCGTTCATCAGCTGGCGCTTATACTCGTGCAGGCGCTTGACCTGGACATCGAAGATGAAATCCGGGTTCAGCTGGACGCCCTCCTTCTCGGCGACGACCTTGCACAGCTGCTCCTTCTTGGTCCGCTTCACGGCGTTGAACTGGCGCACCATGTCGTCGTCGATCATGGGCTTCAGCTTGGCCAGCTTATCCATATCCTTCAGGAAGTCGCCGCCCACGCGGTAACGGATCAGCTGGGTCAGCTCCGGGTTGCACAGGCCCATCCAGCGCCGGGGAGTGACGCCGTTGGTCTTGTTCTGGAAGCGCTGGGGGTACATATGGTACCAATCCTTGAAGCAGTCGTTCTTCAGGATCTCGGTGTGAATGGCCGCCACGCCGTTGACGTAGGAGCCGACATAGATGGACAGGTTCGCCATATGGGCGGTATTGTCCTTGACGATGAAGAGGCCGGGGTTCTCCCGCTTCAGGCGCTCGTCAATGCGCAGGATGATGTCCACGATATCGGGCACCACGGAGCGCATCAGGTTCAGGTCCCACTTCTCCAGCGCCTCGGCCATGACGGTGTGGTTGGTGTAGGAGAAGGTATGCTGGGCGATATTGAAGCTCTGCTCGAAGTCCATGCCCTCCAGCATCAGCAGCCGGATCAGCTCCGGGATGGACATGGCAGGGTGGGTGTCGTTCAGCTGCACGGCATAGAAGTCCGCGAAGTGGGACAGGTCGTTGCCGTGGGCCACCTTGTAGGTGCGCAGCATATCCTGCAGGGAGGCGGAGGAGAGCACATACTGCTGCTTGATGCGCAGGCGCTTGCCCTCCCAGGTGGAGTCGTTGGGGTACAGGACCCGGGTGATGTCCTCGGCCTTGTTCTTCTCGTCCAAGGCCCGCAGGTAATCCTGGTTGTTGAAGGCGTTGAAGTCCAGGGGGGTCTCCGGCTCGCACTGCCACAGACGCAGGGTATTGATGTTGTTGGTCTCGTAGCCGATGATGGGCACGTCGTAGGGAACGGCCAACACGGTGTGGTCGGGGAAGCTCACCTTGACGGTGTGGTTGTAGCGGCGGTAGGACCAGGGATCGCCGTACTTGGACCAGTCGTCGGCGGCCTCCTTCTGGCTGCCGTCGGCGTCGAAGCTCTGCTTGAACAGGCCGTACTTATACCGCAGGCCGTAGCCGGACAGGGGGATATCGGTGGTGGCGGCGGAGTCCAGGAAGCAGGCGGCCAGGCGGCCCAGGCCGCCGTTGCCCAGAGCGGCATCCTCGATGTCCTCCAGCACGGCCAGGTCCACGCCCCGGGCGGCGAAGAGCTGCTTCATCTCGTCCAGAATGCCCAGGTTGTACAGGTTGGAATACACCAGCCGGCCGATCAGGTACTCGGCGGAGAAATAGTAAGCCTTGCGCTGATGCATCCGGGCGCGCTTGCTGTTGCTCCAGTTGTCGGCAATGGACATCATCACAGCCTGACCCAATGCCTCGTGCAGCTCCTGGGGGGTGGCCTCCTGGAGGGGCACGTCATAGGCGTATTTCAGCTGGGACTCGGTCCATCTGAGAATATTCATGCAGTTATAGCTCATTTTTCTACTCCAATCTTAAAGCGCGATAAACGCTGGGATTTCAGTTCTCCTGCTTTTCCTCCTGGGTGCCCAGGCGGGCGTACAGGGTGGTCAGGCGGCGGATCTTTTCCGCCAACCCATCTGTTATCATACCATCTTTTGCCCGCCATGTCCAGTTGGAATTTGTGGTCCCGGGGAAATTCATCCGGGCCTCCGCGCCCAGGTCCAGATAATCCTGCAGGGGCACCACGCAGGTGTTGGACACGCTGGACATGGCCGTGCGGATCACGCCCCAGACCATGCCCTCCTCCTCGGTCAGGCGCATATACTCTGTGGCATAGCGCTGCATCTCGGGGGTGCCGGTCTCCAGCCACTGGCGGGTGGTCATATTGTCGTGGGTGCCGGTGTAGCACACGGAATTGCGTGTATAGGTATGGGGCAGGTAATCCGACGGCTCCCGGGAATCGAAGGCGAATTGCAGCACCTTCATGCCGGGGTACCCGGATTCATCCCGCAGGTCCAGCACATCCTGGGTCAGATAGCCCAGGTCCTCGGCGATCAGCTTCAGCCGGGGCAGACCCTGCTTCACCGCCTTGATGAAGTGCAGGCCGGGGCCGGTGATCCACTTGCCGCCCCGGGCCGTGGGGTCGCCGAAGGGCACGGACCAGTAGCCCGCAAAGGCGCGGAAATGATCCATGCGCACCACGTCATACATCTTCCCGGCAGCAGCCAGGCGGCGCAGCCACCAGCTGTAACCGTCGGCCGACAGCACATCCCAGCGGTACAGGGGGTTGCCCCACAGCTGACCGTCGGCGGTGAAGGCATCCGGCGGGCATCCGGCCACGGCGGTGGGATCCAGCTTTTCATCCATCTGGAACAGCTCCGGGCTGCTCCATGCCTCCACGGAATCCCGGGGCACGTAGATGGGCACGTCGCCGATGATGGAGATGTTGTTCTGATTGGCATACGCATGCAGCGCGTTCCACTGCTTGAAGAACAGATACTGGACGAAGCTGAAGAAGCCGGCCTCGGCCTTCAGCTCATTGCGGGCCTGCCAGATGGCGTCGGGGTCCCGGAATTTCAGCTTATCTTCCCACTCATACCAGGGCTTGCCGCCGAATTTGTCCTTCAGGGCCATAAACAGGGTGAAGTCCGGCAGCCAGTTGCTGTTTTCCTCGCAGAAGCGGGCATAGGCCTCATCCGGGACAAACCGGCCGTAGGCGGCGCGGAGCACCCGCAGGCGGTTCTGGTACAGCAGTCCGAAGTCCGCCTTGTCGTCGGTGACGTTCCACTGGATGCCCTCCAGGTCGGCCTGGGTGAGCAGGCCATCCTCCATCAGCTGCTCCAGGTCGATGAGATAATGGTTGCCCGCGAAGGTGGAGCAGGACTGATAGGGGGAGTCGCCATAGCTGGTGGGGGTCAGGGGCAGGATCTGCCAATAGCTCTGCCCGGCTTTCTTCAGGAAATCCACAAACGCATACGCCTGCTGCCCCATGGTCCCCACGCCATATTTTCCGGGCAGGCTGGTGATATGCATCAAAATACCGCTGGTTCTCATACTGATTACCTCACCTTATTTATATCTATTCATGGACGCTCCGAATGTTTCGAAGTGTTTCGTTTTCCATATAAAGACTAAATCATTTTCCGGGATTTGTCAAGAAAAATCACGAAAAAAAGTTTTTGGCAACACCGCACAACTTGGCAAGAAGCCCCAGCCTGGATTTTTGGCTCAATTCAAAGTTTGGAAAACGAGGGAATACTGTATGTACCCGCAAGGGGTATGCCGCATCCGTAAGCCAGCTTACGCT